>Ga0183100_1000079_pt1 | contig 143359 bp, 106 predicted proteins | sample Biomet2_FD_127789 | JGI IMG/M metagenome (GOLD analysis project Ga0183100, IMG submission 127789) | Microbial communities from bioreactor (seeded with anoxic lake sediment) at LBNL, California, USA - Biofuel metagenome 2 | ecosystem: Engineered > Bioreactor > Anaerobic > Unclassified ... | reverse complement strand
AGTTATTACTGCTTACTGTTTCTTTGACAATAAGCCACAAGCTCTCTCCGGATATGAAATCTTGAAAACAAATCAACCTTCTTTTTTCTAATTTCTTATCCCGAACTCAGGTAGAATTCTCTAAAGAATAGGAATTTCATGAATTATCAGATCAAAATGAATACTAAGAATTGAAAACATCTGTCACCTTTCATTGTAACTATATTAGACGGTATTTCACGAAAAATGGAACAGCTTAAGAATGGTGGTAGAGGTTATTTGTTGGCTTCTGCGTTACAATCCTGTTCATTTTTTAGGCAGTTGTCAAAAGCAAAGTTTTTATCAAATTGCAATGGTCTTAAATAAATTGGTATTTATCAAGACAAAGAGAAAAGTCATAAGGAATCTATAAACAAAAAAGGCCGCATTCCTTTGTGGAAAATGCGGCCTGCTAGAAGTATCTATAAAAGTTTTTTTACCATTTATCTTCAGCGTATACGCCTGCATAAATGTTCTTCGGAACTAATTCGAAGTAGTCGATGAAGAGCTGGCGCGTAGTGCTTTCAAGTACGGACTTCATACGAAGATAATAAACTTTATTCGGGTCCATGGTGGCGGTGAGTACAATACGGCGCATCATGTTGGCATTCGTGCGGAAGTTGGAATTAACAGCTGTGGGGTTGTCTGGTCCTCCGCTCATTGGAGCCTTCATGTAACCGTGAAGATACATCACACGGTCATTTTCATCGTTGATGTCAGGATCAGTACCGTCTGCAATGTAGCCGATAGATGGCAATGTGGCTGATACGCGCATATCAAGAGGTAGGCCGACAGCAGTTAGGTTACTCTTGTTCGATCCATAATAGAATTGGCACATACTGCGGCGGTCGGCAACATTCTGTGTGCCATATCGAAGTTGGTAAGTACCGTAGAAAGGTACGGGCGGAAGGCGTACAATGACGTCATATTGGCCTTCAATGTTATATTCGTCACCTTGGTAATCACCCCAACCGCAAGCATAGCCCGGAAGGTAATTCACTTTAGATTCTGGAGTGAAAGTCATATTTTGAAAATATCCATCTGGAATGTGGTAACGTTGATTATAGAATAAACGACGGAAACCGTTGGTCATTTGTTCCGGAAGCAAAGAGCAGATGTCGAAGCGCATACGTTCATTGAGCACTTTATTTTGAACGTCATCGTCATAAGCCAAAATACCATCGATAGCATAATAGTATCCATTCAAGGCATTATAGTCGCGCCCTCCATTTGATTCCAAAATCTTGATGCCAGGTCGTGCTACTGTGATTTCGCGATAATTTGAGTTGTCCCGTTTTGAAACATAGCGATTAATGCGTTTCCCGCTTGTCTGGTTACCTTCGGTGATTTTTAGTAAACGACGGTAGCCGGACATGGTTTCATAATATTCCCAAGTGTCGATTCCCATTACAGTTGGATTTTTATAGCCGAAGCCAATTTCATTGTAGTGAACAACAATTTGGTTGTAAGTGAGGGCTTCTGGGAGTAAATGGTAGGAAATGAATTGGTTGACTGCATTGTCTTCACTCGTCAGATCGTTACTGGTGGCGTTAGGGTACAGTTCCTTGCATTTTTGGGTGATAATGGCCATGATTTCATCCCAATTGGAAAATTCTCCATTTTCTAAGTATTTAAATTCGGGCAAGTTCCAAATTGTTTGGAATACACTGTCGGTTTCTGCGAAAACAGTATAGCCCGTATTGCGATGGCTTGGAGTTGGCTGAGGTGAACCGTTGTCTTCAGTGGAGCAACCTGGACCTTCTTTGGGGTGATAGGTCTCGTAAGATTGGTCTCGATAGGCCATCATCTTCTTATCCCATCCTGTTTTTTCAAGCAGACGTGAGAATACTTTTAAATTGTCAGTATTCTTAATAAGAGCACCAATAGATTCGTTGGACGGTGTGATGACGCGGTTAACGAGATGTACAACGCCATTCTCGAGTTTATTGTCGGCCTTAATGATGAGGGCTCTAGAATTAATATAAATACCTAGCTTACCTCCTTGTAAGGTATCGAAGCGTACCGTCATAAAGCGATCTGCAAACGATGGACGCTCAAAAGAACCAACTTGAAAAGTTGTGGTAAGGTAGGCGTCTTCGTTTTCATTGTCAATTAAACTGTTGTTTACAATGTCTTTTGCAATACTGTCTGGCGTGCTTTCTATCGGGTAGCCTTTGGTGTTTGTTACGGAATCTACATATGCTTGTATTGCTTCATTTGTAGGAGCAAAACAAGTGTAGTTCCCTCTGGCGGAGAGCAAGTCGGCAACCGTAGATGTTGCTTTGCTGCTCAGTTTGACTTTTTTTGTAAGAAGAGCAAAATAAGACGTTTCAGGTGTATCGCCCAGATAATCAATGATTTGCTTTCCCGTAAAAGAATACATGTTTGATGTATCTACTTTGTCCGAACAGGATGTGAAAGCAAAGAAAAACGCGGAGGCAAATATGGTTGCCAAAATACTTAAATGTAAAATGCGCCTTTTCATAATGTATATTATTTTTTAAATTATTATTCAGTAAATAAGGGAAATGAATAGAATCCTTTTTATGCCTTTTAAACTTCTTTAAAATTCTTGATCTGTTTTTTGTAGAACACATACTTTTGAGGGCGCAATTTACAGATTTATTTTAAATTGAAGCTGAAATCTGCAAAAAAAAATTGTTTAAATTGTGGAAAGAATAATTTTAACATGATCTAAAAGTAGTTACAAAAATTGATAGAATATGATCATTTGATGCCATCTGAAATAATTTTGGTTGAGAGAATAATAACATCTTGAAGTGGCCTATCAAAATGTCCTGTAGGGACATTTTGAATACTATCTACAACATCCAGATTACTGACGACTTCACCAAAGATGGTGTATTTACTATCTAAATGCGGACATCCACCGTATTTGAGATACGTTCGTTCTACATCCTCTGGAATTTTGAAATGAGGTGATTCTTGTTGCATGAGTTTTTCCTGCTTGCGTAGCTGACTTTTTGTCCAGCTTTTACCCCAAACTATATAGAATTGGGATCCGCTGGACTTGCGTTCAGGATTGACGTCGTCACTTTCACGTGCTGCAGCCAGAACACCACGCCGGTGAAACAACTTGGGATAAAAAATCTCAGCGGGAATCTCATAGCCTGGTCCCCCGTTGCCTAACTCTTTGTTGTTGTCAGAGTTGTCACGTGAATTTGGATCTCCACTTTGGATCATAAAATCTTTAATGACACGGTGAAAAATTAAATGATCGAAATAGTGCATTTTACAGAGTTTGATGAAATTGTCACGATGTAAGGGTGTTTCATCATATAAGGCTACTGTGATATCTCCTTTGTTTGTAGAGATGGTTACATGAGTACGGTGATCTACCTGTTGCGCGGTTGCATAGAGGCTGATCAAAAATAGCAAATAAAAAGCGATATGTCGCATAAATTTAAATGATGTTAGTTTGATTTGAGAATGCAGCTGTATTAATGAGCGCTTACAAAACTAAAAGATTTGTTTGCTACGCGAACAATATAGATGCCCTGTTGTAAATTTTGGATATTTACACTGGCTTTACCCTCTGTTAATTGTATTTCCTTGAGAAGAATTCCTGCTGTGCTGAAAAGATTTGCTGTATGAACTTGTGGAGCACAATTGATAATCAGTGTTTTGTTATCAGAGCTGAGACTGATGTTTGATGTAGTTTGGTCGGTTCCACCGATAGATCGAATTCCAGAAGGGTCTGATATATTTAGAATTGTTTTTCCTGGGGTGGTAACAACCGGATGTGGGTTTTGAAGAACATAGGCTTTATTGCCATAACGGGCACTGACATAAAGATTCCCGGCATAATCAAATGCCATTTGTGCCACAGCTCCGTCACTATTGTCAATGGTGAATTGACGTGCAAGGGATGGAATTCCATTGTTCCAACTGAGTTTATATAGTTCAATAGCGCCTTCACCGTTTGTAATAGCCATCAGGGATTCATCTGCATTAATGGCTATTCCACCTCCATTGCAACCACTAAGTGAAGTTAGCGAACGTCCTGAGTTGAAAAGAATCTTTCCAGAGTTGTTCATGTAGACTAATGCGGGAACATCAGATGTGTTATGACCGGATCCCCGTATTTGTGAGAGCCAAACCCCATTATCGTCTCCGAAGAGATTAACATTATGGTTGAGCATTAGTGCTGACACAGTACTAAAAGAAGTTGAAGGAGCTTTGTTCCAACTAGATGCTGTAGAGATGTCGTAGCGACAAAGTTGATTTGCATTGGCTGTGGGGTAATCTTCTTCGAAGGCAAACAGTTTGGTGTCTGTTCCCGTCCCAGAGAAAGTAAGACCTGAAGTTCTACCACCAATGGCAACAGAATTTGATACCATGCGGCCGCTTGATTCGCGTGTACCGGCGAAGAACGAGTAAAGTTGTGTTCTTAAGTACGGTGAGAAATAGAAAATGCCACTATGAGAATTGATCCAGTCTGCAATAAATACATTACCAGAGTTTGGGTTAATGGCTAATCTTCCAGGAGAAGTTGAGGAACCTACAAATTGAGAACTGAAAAGAGCGGTATTGGTGATAACTTTTAAGTCAGGATTTAGTACGAAGATCCCCATGTTTCCATAACCGTCGGAGAAATATATTTGTCCAAAATATCGATTGTTGGGATAGTTATTGACCGCAACACCGCTGCCAGTGCCTGAATTACTGAAGCGGAAGAAAGTGCGTGTTTTATCTACCGGATTACTTTCTATTTGTATAGCCCAGTTGTAATCTCCTGGTGTAAGCTCAGATGGATCGATGCTGAGTGAATTGCTGCCTGCCTTTACGTTGCTGATTGGAAACGTGGAATTTTTTTTGGTTGCTTGTTCTGTTAATATGAGGTTTGCGCTTTTGGCGTCGCCAGTTGATGAAAAAGAAAAGTTGAGTTTGTCTATTTCAGACGAACTTGTGAGGTTATAGGCATAATAGGTGTGGTCGGCTGTTTCAATCGTTGTACTGGAAGGGGTTGGAGGAGTATAACCCGTAACAGGCGTTAAAAATATTTTTGGATAAGAGGTGGCATTTGCTGTCACTTTAATTGTTGTTTTATAAGTAGAAGCCAAAGGCGAATAATGAGGTGCAGTGCAGTCAAGTGTGTAATTACCAGGTTCTAAATTTGAAAAAACAAACACGCCGTTGTAATTGCTGTCAACATGATAGACATCAACTTGTTTTCCATCTTTATACAATGTGACGGTTGCTCCATTAATTGGATACCATTGATCGTTGCTGCCAGACGCATATTGAAACAATGGATGTGTAATTTGATTTTTCGAGTCTTTCACGGTTCCCATGATGTATCCGATTTTTTCTCCCGGTAAACCGAAATAAGAAAGAATTCCACGCATATATCGAATGCCTTCTTGAATGCAATAATCTCTGTTGAGGCCCCTGTGACGTGCTGGCTGATACGTATGGAAATAACCTTCAGAAAGAAATCCAGGTACACCATGTTTGAGTACACCTAAATATCCCGTATATGATTTTCCATCGGCACGAGTTCCCAATGAGCTGGAGTGATAAAAGTCGATATCTCCTCTGATATTTGGATTGGTCGGACTATAGTAGGTATAGTAATCAATGCCGTTACTCATTAAGTATGGCCAAATGGTTTTACACATGTCAGTACTGCCGGCTGCGGCTGTAGAGCCGTTGTCATAACCACGATAAAGAAATAGTGGGTAATTGGCGATGGCTCCGTCTGTGGCGGCATTAGAGTGGACGGAAAGAAACATATCAAAATTGCCAGCTTCAACCTCTTCGCAAATTTCCGAGAGGTTGCGATTACAGATTTCTGCATTTGGAGCGCCTGCAACGTAAGGATAAGGACCATTTGTGATGCGTGATTCGACGATGTTGCTCTTCGTAAGTCCGTTTTCTACAAGTTTTTGTGCCAAACCTAATGTTTTCCATAAATTAGTGTTCGATTCATAGAATCCGCATGTGTCGGGCCTTCCTGTTTCCATCGTAGCAGGATATGGAATTGTTGCCATAGGACGGTCCTCAGGTCCCCAGCTGCCGTGCCCAGGATTTAGATAAATACGAATGGATTTAATATCTTTTGCATTTAATGTCATTCCTGTAAAAAGAACGACAAAAATAAATAGTAATGTTTTTTTCATGATGATGCCCTTGCTATTCCTTATTATTAATATGAATCATAAATGCGTTCCCTTCAGGTGTGGAAAAAAGAATTTTATCTCCTTGAGAAGAAACAGAGGGGTACATCGCAATGATGTTTTCTCCAGTGAGTATTTGTTCAATGCCTGTTGTGATGTTTTTTGCAATAATTTGCGATGAAGTGGTGACTTCTCCATTATCTTGATCGCGCTGTCCTACAACGATGTTGTTGTTATACCATTTTGCGGCGCGAATAATACCCAGCTCGATAATATTCTCGCCGTTAAGATCGCTTACGTATGCCCCTTGCCCGGAAACAAAAAATAGTAATTTCTTACCGTTTGGCGAAATCGATGGCCAAATATAACGTTTATCATTTCCTAATGGAGCAAGCGTACGCTTTTCCCCTCCAATAGTGATTTGTAAATGGAAATCATTATTTGTCATCACGTTGTCTGTTTGGATGGCAACTGATGGCTGTACGTTATCACGTGTGCTGTGCAAAACAGTGGCGGATTTACCTGTTGATGCGATGTAGCGCTTGATAGAAGTGCTGTGGAGTGGAGTATGGACCACTTCTCGGTAAAGAATATCTCCATTTTCCAAAACCTTTAGCTTATATCCGGCACCTTCGGACTGGGTTACAATCTGTTCTGTTTTTGTGGCGAGGTCTACTTTGGTAATGCCTTTATAATTATAGTTGCTTAATAGTAGATAGTCGCCTGAAGGCGCGAGCTCTATTTTTTCGATAGGATGTGATAACTTGATTTCACAAATGGAATCAATGTGGAGCACTTGGGCGGACAAAGCAGAAGTGCAAAACAAAGCGGATAAGATATAAATTAGTTTCATTTTTAATGTAAAATAAATCGACTGGTTATGATAGAACCTCTTTGAGATTTAGCTTTCATGATGTAGAGTCCTTCGGGGAGGTTTAGTTCTGCTTCGTCTATGTGATCAAAGCTTTCTACACAGATGCCGCTGAGATTAAAAATTTTTACGGATTCGGCTGTAAGCGAGAATGATATTTGATGACCGTTGACCTTCATGGCAAATTCATCATTGCCAAGTGTGTTGACTCCTGTGATTAGAAGTGTTTGTGGTGTATATTCAGTGCCGTAACCATCTAAAATGCATACGGCGTAGCCATACCCAGATGTCTTGTCAACGGGTAGTGTATAAGAGTCTCCATAACATACACCCAATAAATAATCGGAACTGATACCATCACCGTCAGAACGGAATGCACTTGTATAGCTAACTTCATTAGGAATGGCATAAACGGAATATTTTACGGGGGCATCGTCAATACCTGTCCATGAAAGAGTTGCTCCTGAGAGATTTAGGCTGCTGACCATTCCGTATGTGTCATGCTTTTTCCAGTTAATGATGGGTGATAAACAGAATTTGACAAATTTTGTTGTTTGTAAGTAATGCCCTAAGCCCATAGCATTCGGCCCAGAGATAAATCCTGTACGAAAAAGCACACAACCGGGAGCATTGTTTATTGTATAGTTACGTGATAATTGAATTTGTGTGGCGTATTGAGCCCAGTCAGTAATGGTACTTGTATTTGTAAGGGATGAAATGGAATGGCTGGCATAGTGGTGGCGATGAAAGTGAGCTGCTGTTTTGCTCCACCAATTTGTGAGTGGGCCGAAAGGATTAGTACTATTAGTTGTTGACCAATAAAGTTGCGGAGAAATGTAGTCTATAATTCCTTTACTGAGCCATGTGAGAGGATCGCTGTAAATTCCGTCATATTGCCAGTCACTGGCTCCGCTGTAAGCCGTAATGCCTACTGCCGCAGCTCCTTTTGATGCAACCCCTGCTGGGCTGATTCCAAAACGAATATAGGGCTTGTTTTCCTGCACCATTGTATATACGGCTTTTACCATTTCGTTTACATTATTACGCCGCCAATCGGCCATGCTCAATGATGTCCCACTCTTTTTATATAGGGTGTAGTCGCCTGCAGTATTGTCTTCAGGGGTGCCGCTGTTGTAAAAATAATCGTCAAAAACGAGCCCGTCGACATTGTATTTTGTAATAATTTCCTTGCATACGTTGACAATGTGATTGCGTACGTCAACAAGTCCCGGATTGAGGATTTTACCTTTTTCAGAGGTGAGAATCCATCCTTTTGCTTTTATCTCATTATCCCATGTGGTATTCCAATCTACGGTTGCAGAGCCCGCCCAACGATAAGGATTTACCCAAGCATGTAATTCGAGCCCTCGCTTATGGGCTTCACTAATGGCATATTCAAGAGGGTCCCAACTAGTTGCAGAACCACGTATTCCGGTCAGATAGGATGAAATAGGCTCAAGGGTTGATTTATAGAGGGCATCGCTCATGGGGCGCACCTGAAAAAAAATGGCATTAAAACCATGTATTTTCATAGAATCTAAAATTTGGCCTAGACGAGCTTTTTGTTGAGTAACGATTGTCGAAGTCAGACCCTGCAAAGCATTGCCCCCAGAAGTTGTAGGCCAATCCAAGCAGTATACCGTAGAAACCCATACGGCTCGAAATTCGCGCTTAATTGTCGTAGCTGCTGATAGTTTTAAAGGTGTATACAGTAGAGTAAACAATGAAGTTAACAAGATCAGGTACCTTGTAGTCTTTTTCATATCATATTTGAATTAAAAAGGGCGTTTATAAACAAATAACGCCCGAATACATTTTAATATACAAAAGTAAAAAAAATATTTATTTCCCGCTTTTTTTTGAATAAAATAAAATTGCTTTTTTCTGATCTATTAGAATGAAACTTTTATGTTGTGATTGAATAAAAAAGTCCCCACTTTTTATATTGTAGAATAAAAGATTGAATATAAGTCTTGTATATCTTTTCTTGAACGAAAAAAATAGGTTGGATAAAAATTTTTTTAGGAAAAGTGTGGGGAATTGTGGAGAATTGATTACTTTTGACAGTCAAACATAAAAGAGTGTCAAATGCGATTTATCGGAACCATACAAGCAAAAGTGGATGAGAAGGGACGAGCTTTTTTCCCAGCTCTTTTTCGCCGCCAATTGAATGGAAGTGAAGGTGAACGCTTGATTCTTCGCAAAGACGTTTTTGAGGATTGTTTGGTGATTTATCCTGAAAGTGTATGGACCCAACGCTTAGATGAATTGCACGAAAAACTCAGTGTATGGAATAAAGCGGAACAGCAATTGTTTCGTCAATTTGTGGCTGATGTTGAGTGGATTCCATTGGACAATAGTGGCCGTTTCCTGATTCCGAAACGTTATCTTAAGATGGTTCGAATCAATCAATCCATAACTTTTATTGGAATGGATAGTACAATAGAGGTGTGGGCCAAAGAAACAAAAGAGAAGGCAGAACAAAATACTCCAGATTATGGTAAAGACTTTGAACTATTAATGCAAAAGGAATGAAGATGAATGATGCCGGATGTTATCATGTGCCCGTACTGCTCAAGGAAAGTATTGAGGGGTTGGCTATTCTACCGAAGGGGACGTATGTAGATGTTACTTTTGGCGGTGGAGGACATAGTCGTGCAATTTTGTCTAAATTAGATAAAGATGGTCATTTATATGGCTTTGATCAAGATGAAGAAGCCGAAAAAAACATTCCTTCAGATGATCGTTTTACCTTTATTCTCGGCAATTTTAGATTCCTAAAAAACTGGATGCGTTACTATGGTGTTGAGAAGGTAGATGGTATTTTAGCAGATTTAGGTGTATCAAGTCACCATTTTGATGAGGCTGCTCGTGGATTTTCTTTCAGACAAGATGGACCTTTGGATATGCGTATGAATCGCGAAGCATCGAAAACAGCTGCAGACATTGTTAATACATATGAAGAAGAAAAACTCGCACAAATTTTTTATTTATATGGTGAAATGAAAAATTCTCGTCGATTGGCAGCATTGTTGGTAAGCGCTAGAAGGCAAAGACTGATAAATACGGTGGATGACTTTATAAAGGTTGTAACACCTTTACTTGGGCGTAATCATGAGAAAAAAGATTTGGCAAAGATTTTTCAGGCTCTTCGGATGGAAGTAAACCAAGAGCTGGATGTATTGCGTGAAATGTTGGACAGTGCCGTTGAAATCTTGAAACCTGAAGGCCGATTAGTGGTGCTCACATACCATTCACTGGAAGACAGAATTGTAAAGAACATCATGAGAAGTGGCCGTATTGATGGCATTGTTGAAAAAGATTTTTATGGGAATTTGTTAAGCCCTATGCATGCTGTGAATAATAAAGTTATCTTGCCTGATATGGAAGAAGAAGAACGCAATCCTCGAAGCCGAAGTGCTAAACTTCGTATTGGAGAGCGTGTGAAAATACAGAATCATTAAGGAGAATGGCGAAGAATAGAAAAATTGAAGACTATGACGCGACCGAATTTGATAAGAATGTTCAAAATTCAGAAGAGTTTTCGGAAGATCAGATAATAGCTGATGAAATTGAAAATATTGATGCGAATAGTTCTGGTCCAATAGAAGAAAAGCAAAGCAGCGCGCAAAAAGTGATGGATGCTTTGACTGATGATGATGAGGAGCATGTCAATTTATCGTTTGGGGCTGTATTGGGTGGTGATATTCTGAGTGGTCAGTGGTTTAGGCGAGAAGTGTGGTTTCTTGTAATGATCATCTTTATGATTATTCTTTATATTACTAATCGGTATACTTCTCAGCAGAATATGATAAAAATAGATGTTTTGAAGAAAGATCTGACAGAAATACGTTATGAATCAATGACGCGCTCATCACAACTGATGCAGCGTACGCGAGAAAGCAAAGTGGAAGAGTTTTTAAAGAATACGAGTGACAGCGCATTGTGCGTATCGGCAAATCCTCCATATATCATTAAATTAGAATAATTGACGATATGAAGAAATTCTCTAACAAACAAGTGATTAGCCGTTTTCATGTGCTGGCTTTCCTATTCACACTAGCAGGGGTTGGCATTATGGTGAAAGCGGCTTATGTGATGTTTGTGCAACGGAATTACTGGGCGGAAGTGAGTGATCGTTTTGTTCGAGAAAATGTAACGGTTCAGCCCACTCGTGGAAATATCTTTTCGGCAGATGGTCAGCTTCTGTCTACTTCATTACCTGAATATAAAATTTATTTGGATTTTGTCGCTGTTGATCGCGACATTACGCGGCAACGTAAGTCTCAGGTAAAGCGGGATTCTCTGTTGGATTCTAAAATGGATAGCTTGTGTATTGGACTTAATCGTGTTTTACCGGGTAAAACTGTTGGCTGGTATCGCGAACGTATTCAAAAAGGCCGAGAACGTGGAAGTCGGAATTGGTTGATTTATCCCAATAGGATTTCTTTTATTGATTATAAGGAAGTCAAAAAATTGCCTTTTCTAAACTTAAGTAGTAATCAAAGTGGTTTTCATGTAGAAGAATTTAATGAATGCAAAAAACCGTTTGGCTCTTTGGCTGCGAGAACTATTGGTGATCTTTATCCGGGAAAAGACTCTGCGCGTTCAGGCTTGCAATTGGCATATGATACCTTGTTGAGAGGTAAACCTGGTATTGTTCATCGTCAAAAAGTACGTAACTGTTTTCTTCCTATTGTAGATGTACCTCCGGTTGATGGTGCGGACATCGTGACGACACTTGATGTGAAAATGCAGGACTTCTGTGAAAAAGCGATTGTTGATAAATTAAAAGAAGTAGATGGTAAAGTTGGCATTGTCATTTTAATGGAGGTCAAGACTGGAGATGTGAAAGCAATTGTGAACATGACGCGTTGTGAAGATGGTCAATATAGAGAGGTGAGAAACAACGCCGTTAGCAATTTGATGGAACCCGGATCTGTATTCAAACCCATGTCATTCATGGTGGCATTCGAAGACAATAAAATGAAAATGACTGATTGTATCAATGTCGAAGGTGGCGTTAAAATGATGTATGGGAGAAAAATGAAAGACCACAATTGGAGGCGTGGTGGATATCATATGCTAACTGTGCCTGAGTGTTTGGAATATTCTTCAAATGTAGGTGTGAGTGTTCTGATAGACCGTTATTATCACAACCAACCCGAAAAGTTTGTAAACGGACTATATAAAATAGGTATAGCTGAAGATCTTCATTTAGACATACCAGGTTATACACCTCCGCGAATTCGGCGTCCAAAAAACGATAGAAGCAATTGGTCTAAAACGGCCTTGGCTTGGATGAGTATTGGCTATGAATCCCAAGTCCCTCCCATCAGTGTGTTGAATTTTTACAATGGTGTAGCTAACAATGGCCGAATGATGCGTCCGCGTTTTGTTACGGCAGCAATGCGAAATGGTGAAGTGATAAAGGAATATCCTCCTGAGGTGGTACGCGAGCAAATGTGCTCACCGCGTGCTTTAAAAAACATTCAGACATGTTTGGCGTGGGTTGTTAGTAAAGGCTTAGGCAAAAAAGCTGGCTCTAAAAATTTTTCTGTATCTGGGAAAACGGGAACGGCTCAAGTTTGGGCTAGTGGAGGTTTTTCATTGGATTATTTGGTATCTTTTGCAGGGTACTTTCCTTCTGAAGCTCCTCAATATAGCTGCATTGTTTGTATCCAAAAACATGGCACACCAGCTTCTGGCGGTCTGCAGTGCGGTCCAGTGTTCCATGACATTTCGGAAATGGTAATGGCCGGTAGAATGAAACCAAATTTGGACCAGGCTATAGATTCGGTACACCCCATTATGCCATTGATTGATTATGGTAATTTGCTATATGCAAATAAAGTACTTGAAGATATCGGTATTTCAAAAACAAAAAATTGGGGTGAAACCAATTCTCAAAAAACAATTTGGGGACGAGCTGTAACTACCAATCGTCTTGTGCAGTTGAAAGCGGATGTCATGAATCCGGATTTAGTGCCCAACTTGAAAGGTACGGGTGCGCGCGACGCTATATATTTATTAGAAAAATTGGGACTGAGAGTGCGAATGAATGGTTTTGGCATTGTAAAGGAACAAAGTTTGCCTCAAGGGCATCATATTGTGAAGGGTGAAATCATTACGCTTCAACTCGATATGAAAGGATGTAATGATGATTCTGAAAAGACCGCAGATGTGGATACATTGAAAATAAAAACCATATCAAATTCTACTCAAACGGATACAATTCTCGCAAAGACAAAAAAAACAAACGAAAAATCAGGATCAAATAAAAAGAAATCGACAGAAGCTGCATCAGATAAGAAAAAAATGGACATAAAAAAAGAAAAACCCGAAACCAAAAAAGATAAAAACAAAGCTGTTACAGAAAACAAGATTATGGTGAATAGAAAAGCTACTGTTGAAAAAAATATATTGTCCGAAAAAGAATCCGTAACAAGAGAAAGAAAAAAAGAGAAGTCAACGTTAGAGAAAACATCTTCAAAACCTGAAAAAGACAAAAAAGAGTCAACAGAAAGCAAAACGTTAAAATCCAGAAATAATTAAAAAGCAAAAATTATGGAACTATCAACTGTTTTAAGTAAAGTAAAGGTCTTAGAGAGTATTGGCTCTTTGGATATTTCCATCACTGGAGTAAACATGGACTCACGTCTGGTTCAGGAGGGAAATCTCTTTGTTGCAGTATGTGGTACGTTGACAGATGGCCATAAATATATTTCCAAGGCCATTGAGTTGGGGGCTGCTGCGATAGTATGTCAAAACATTCCGGAAGATCGTCCTGCAAATGTTTCTTTTATTCGTGTAGAGGATACAGAAGATGCGATTGGTAAAATTGCTACTATGTTTTATGGTGACCCAACCAAAAAATTAAAGCTTGTTGGGGTTACGGGAACAAACGGTAAAACCACGGTTGCTACGTTACTTTATGAAATGTTTTCCAAGTTCGGGTTTAAATGTGGATTGTGTTCCACTGTATGTAATTATATTGGTACTGTGTCTTATCCCGCAGATCATACAACGCCAGACCCTGTGACTTTGAATAAATTGTTAGGCGAAATGGTCAAACAGGGCTGCGAATATGCTTTTATGGAATGTAGTTCTCATGCTATTGATCAAAGGCGTATAGGAGGGCTTCATTTTGTCGGCGCTCTTTTTACAAATTTAACGCGTGATCATTTGGATTACCATAAAACGTTTGAAAATTATCGTGATGCCAAAAAGGCTTTCTTTGATGGTTTGGATAAAAATGCTTTTGCCATAACAAATTTAGATGATAAAAATGGGTTAGTGATGACGCAAAATACCCGTGCAAGTGTAAAGACATATTCATTACAGCGGATGGCAGATTTTCATGCAAAAATTTTGGAAATGACATTTGAGGGCATGGAATTGGAAATTAGTGGAACAAATGTTCACGTGCCTTTGGTTGGAAAATTCAATGTTTCCAATTTGTTGGCCATCTATGGTGCTGCTATAATGTTGGGACGAGAACCACTCGAAACACTTACTGTCTTGAGTGCGTTGCAATCTGTTTCAGGACGCTTTGAGACACTTCATTCTCCTAAGGGATTTACGGCAATTGTAGATTATGCTCATACGCCGGATGCTTTGGTGAATGTGTTGAATTCGATCGATGAGGTGCTAGGTCATAAAGGAGAAGTCATTACGGTTTGTGGTGCCGGTGGAAATCGGGATAAGGGTAAGCGTCCTCAAATGGCTTATGAGGCAGCGCGTCTCAGTGATAAGGTTATTATTACGAGTGATAATCCACGTTTTGAAGAGCCACAGGATATTATTAACGACATGCTAGCGGGTGTCAAGGAAGATCAAAAAGAGCGAGTTATCACTATTGTTGATCGCAAGGAGGCCATACGTACAGCTTGTTTGATGGCGCATGAAGGTGATGTTATTTTAGTTGCCGGAAAAGGTCATGAGAATTATCAGGACATAAAAGGCGTAAAACATCATTTTGATGATAAGGAAGTCTTGTGTGAAGTTTTCAAGTCAAATTAGTTTCATTCTGTAAATAAAGGTTTTTATATGCTATATTATTTCTTTCGGTTTTTATCCCAGTTTGGCATTCCCGGTTCGGGCATGTGGACATATATTTCGTTCCGCTCTTTATTGGCATTGATATTTGCTTTGGGCATTTCTGCTTGGTTCGGCGGCCATTTCATTCGTTTTATGAAACGTCACAACTATACTGAGACGCAACGAGATGCAAGTATTGATCCTTACGGAGTTAATAAGGTGGGTGTACCCTCAATGGGAGGCATTATTATTATTGTTTCCATGTTAGTTCCTGTTTTGTTATTTGGACGCCTTCGTAATATTTATCTTATTTTGATGATAATCACGACGGTTTGGTTAGCTGTTTTAGGTTTTTCCGATGATTATATTAAAACGTTTAAAAAGAAAAAGGATGGTTTACACCCTAAAATAAAACTTGTTGGTCAACTTGGCTTGGGGCTTTTTATTGGTTTAACACTCTATTTTAGCCCGGATGCAGTGATTCGTGAAAATGTAGAAATCATGCATAATGGTGAGGTTTCTTGTGTGGTCCATAAGACTGCGCCTACAAAATCCACTAAAACAACCATTCCATTTGTTAAAAGCAATAACTTGGATTATAGTGAAGTAATGTCGTTTTGTGGAAAATACAAAAATATAGCCGGATGGATGCTTTTTGTAGTGATTACTGTTTTGGTTGTGATGGCAGTCTCGAATGGAGCCAATTTAAATGATGGTATGGACGGCATGGCGGCTGGTAACTCCTCAATTATCGGCATCGCGTTATTAATCTTGGCTTATGTTTCGAGTCACATTGAATATGCTGGCTATTTGAATATTATGTATATTCCTGGTTCTCAAGAGTTGGTGGTGTTTATCAGTGCTTTTGTGGGGGCTTTGATAGGTTTTTTGTGGTACAACGCATATCCTGCACAGATTTTCATGGGGGATACGGGAAGTCTTACAATTGGTGGGATCATTGGGGTTCTTGCTGTGATTATTCACAAAGAATTGTTATTGCCAGTGCTTTGTGGAATTTTCTTTGTGGAGAGTCTGAGTGTTATTTTGCAGGTCGAATATTTCAAAATAGGGAAAGGTCAAGGACGTAAACAACGTTTATTTAAGCGAACGCCCATTCATGATAACTTTCGAGTTCTTCCGTCCCAACTGGATCCGGAGTGTTCCTATAAATTTCCCAATTGGCCCCGAGGTTGTTGGCATGAGTCGAAAGTGACCATACGTTTTTGGATTGTCACAATTATTCTTGCGGCAGCAACCATCATTACATTAAAAATCAGATAAAAATACAACATAAGAAAATGGGTAGAATAGTTGTTTTAGGCGGAGGTGAGAGCGGCATTGGTGCGGCCGTACTAGCTCAGAAAAAAGGATTTGACGTGTTTCTTTCTGATAGGGCCACGATTGGCGAATCTTATCGACAGATACTTAATAAGTACGGCATTCTTTTTGAGGATGGTCATCATTCGGAAGACCTGATTTTGAATGCGGATGAAGTTATCAAAAGTCCGGGCATTCCTAATGATGCTCCGATGATTTTAAAAGTTAAAAATAAGCACATCCCCATTATCAGTGAAATAGAATTTGCTGGCAGGTATACCCATGCTAAAATGATTTGTATTACGGGTAGTAATGGAAAAACCACTACCACTTCATTGATTTATCATATTTTTAAATCTGCCGGATATAATGTGGGGTTGGCTGGAAATATCGGGCGTAGTTTTGCTTTGCAGGTAGCTGAAGAAAACTTTGACTATTATGTGATTGAGCTGAGTTCTTTTCAGTTGGATAATATGTACGATTTCCGTGCCAACGTTGCCGTGCTGTTAAACATTACGCCGGATCATTTGGACCGTTATGATTTCAATATGCAAAACTATGTGGATGCAAAAATGCGCATCATCCAGAATCAAACGAATGAGGATGCTTTTGTTTATTGGCAGGACGATCCTATTATTTCTGAAGAACTCAAAAAATACAAGATAGAGAGCCGCCTTTGTCCTTTTTCGGAAATTAAGAAAAAAGGAGCGATTGCCTACCTTAACGACGGTAAATACGAAATAGAATATCCCACTCCTATTAATATGGAGCAAGAAGAACTTGCTTTGACGGGTCGCCACAATATTTACAATCAGTTGGCTGCCGGTATTTCTGCAAATTTGATGGATATTGATGGTAAAATCATTATCAAAAGTTTGAAAGATTTTAAGGGCGTGGAACATCGTTTGGAAAAAGTGATGAAAGTTGATGGTGTTCAATATGTGAATGACTCGAAGGCCACCAACGTGAATGCCTGCTATTATGCTCTTGAGAGTATGAAAACCCCTACAGTTCTTATTCTTGGAGGAAAAGACAAAGGAAATGACTACAATGAAATTAAGGATTTGGTGAAAGAAAAATGTCGTGCTTTGGTTTATCTGGGTGTTGACAATAAGAAGTTGCATGACTTTTTTGATCCGCTGGGATTGCCGGTAGCTGACACGCGTAGTATGGCTGATTGTGTAAAGGCCTGTCACCGTTTTGCACAGCTTGGTGATACGGTTCTGTTGAGTCCGTGTTGCGCCAGTTTTGATCTTTTCCATAATATGGAAGATCGTGGAGAGCAATTCAAAGAACAGGTAAAGAAATTATAGATCATTAATTACTGTTACGTGATGGACCAAGAAATAGCTGTTGGCAAAAGTCCTTTTCTGACAAACCTTTTTAAGGGTGATAAAGTTATTTGGATGATTTTTTTCTTCCTCTGTGCCATTTCTCTCATAGAGGTATATAGTGCTGCCAGTACGTTGACTTATAAGTCTGGAAATTTTTGGACTCCAATTGTGCAGCATGCCATCTTTCTTTTTATTGGAACTCTTGTTGTCATTGGAATCCACAATATTCCATGCCGTTTTTTTAAGTTCTACCCAATTTTTATTTTGTTTATTTCTACATTTTTGCTGTTTGCCGTATTGGTAGGCGTGGGAGTCATGAGGAATGGGGCAGCGCGATGGTTAAGCATTTTTGGAATTCCATTTCAGCCATCCGAATTAGCGAAAGGCGGCGTCGTGATAGGTGTAGCTCTTATTTTGTCTGCTATGCAAACTGAAAAGGGAGCCGACCGTCATGCATTTCGATACATTATTGTCCTAACGTTGTTTTTTTGCGGTTTAATTCTTCCTGAGAACTTTTCCACGGCAGCTTTACTTTTTTTGGTTGTTCTGTTGATGATGTTTATTGGACGAATACCGATGATCCAATTGGGAAAGTTATTGGGAGTTCTGGCTATTTTGGCTATTTGCGCTCTTTCTTTGGTGATGATTACGCCTAAAGAGACTTTGGCGAAAATTCCAAAACTTCACCGCCTGACAACGTGGAAATCACGTTTGATGGAGTATTCGGGAGATCATACCAAACGGCTCTCACCTAAAGATTTTGATATTGACAAGAATGCGCAAATTGCTCATGCGCATATTGCCATTGCAACGAGTAATGTTATTGGAAAATTTCCTGGCAATTCGGTGGAACGAGATTTTTTAAGTCAGGCTTTTTCTGATTTTATTTATGCCATTATTATAGAAGAAATGGGACTTATAGGCGGGACTTTTGTTATTTTGCTTTATCTCATTTTACTATTTCGAGCAAGCAGGATAGCAAACCGTTGTGAACGAAATTTTCCAGCTTTTTTGGTACTGGGGCTTTCTCTTCTGCTCGTTACTCAAGCTCTTGTCAACATGTGTGTGGCTGTAGGTATTTTGCCTGTTACGGGACAGCCCCTGCCTCTTATTAGCAAAGGTGGAACTTCTACCTTGATCAATTGTGCATATATCGGAATGATCTTGAGCGTGAGCCGTTTTGCTAAAAAACGTGAACTTGAAACAGTACTACCTTCTTCAAATGTTATTGAGTCTTCATTTACAGACGATAAGGGGATAGAGTAGCTTAATGAAAAACTGTTGTTTGCAGTTCTTCCGAGGTTTGTTTTATTCTTGTTAAAAAACGTTGTGAAGTTGTTCTGTTAATTTGGGGAATCTTTCGATGTTTCTTGATTGTTTTTGGTGACAAGTACTTTATCAATGCGGTTGTTGTCCATTTCCACAATTTTCAGTGTAAAAGGTTTCCACTCGCATTGCTCGCCTACACGCGGAATGTGGTCAAGTAATACCAGAATCAGACCTGCAAGCGTGTTGTATTCACTTTGATAGAGGTCCTCTTCATCGAAATATTCCAGAAAATTATAGAAAGGACATTGCCCCCTTAAAATCCAACTTTGATGGTCTTCGCGCTCAATAATGTCAGGGGCTTCGGCTTGAGTATGAATAGTACCTACAAGACCTTCAAAGATATCGCGAAAGGTGATGATGCCCACTAGAGCACCGAATTCATCACAGATAAAAGCGAAGGAGGAATGATATCTTTTTAAATGTTCCAAGGCTTTATAAACTGTAATGTGTTCTGGAAAATAGATTGGTTTTTGAAGGTTTGCTTTTAGACTAAAGTTCGGTTTACCAAGATGCATGACCAAATCTTTCAGGCTGACGTAACCGCAAATATTTTCAATATTGCCGTCAATTACAGGATAGTTGGAAAAAGGAGAATCGTGTACAATATTTTCTACATCCTCTGAGGTCATATTGATGTTGAGCGTCACTATTTCCGTGCGATAAGTCATGAGATGATCTACAGTTTGGTCTCCCATAACCATAGCTCGCTCCATGATATCCTGTTCCACTTCTTCCACTTCTCCGGATTCTGTTCCTTCCTGAATGACAGATTTGATTTCCTCTTCTGTCACGCGGTTGTCCTGCTGATGTAGGTTGAAAAGTTTTACAAGGGCATTTGTGGTGATGGTGAGCATCCATACAAATGGTGCGGCTAATCCTGCAAAAAAGAGCATCGGCGGTGCACAAAATTTTGCCATTGCATTAGCCATGTCAATACCGATGCGTTTGGGAAACAATTCTCCTAATTCGCATTGCAGGTATGTGGCTGCAATGAGAATCAAGGTTTTTGAGACAACGGGTGCTGAGGTCAAAGGCACTCCCTGAGCTATAAGGAAAATAGTAAAGCGGTCGCTCAGTTCTGCGCCGGAGTAAATGCCAGTGAGGATTGAGACCACGGTGATGCCTATTTGGGCAGTGGAGAGAAATTTATTAGTATCGTTCATCAGGTTGAGTGCCATTCTCGCTGGGCGGCTGCCTTTTTTGGCTGAAATTTGAATCCGGCTTTTGCGTGCTGAAATCAAAGCTACTTCCGCCATTGAGAAGAAGGCGTTAAACAGGATGAGTAAAAAAATAATAATGAAATCTACCATTTAAGATGATGTTGTTTTTCGTTTAATGCGAAAGGGCTTCATGTCGGAAAGTGGGAGGAGGGTAAAATAAATCTTTGAATGAAAAGTTCCGATATGCAAGCCGTTCGTTGCAAAGTTACTTTTATTTGGAGAATCTGCAAAATAAAAAGGTAGAACTTATATCCCGAAATTAGTTGTAGTTTTCTGTGTCGTCTTTTTCCCTTCCGAGCAGGGAAATACAAGATAGACAGTTTTATTGAACATTTTTTCTGTTTCATTCTTTCCAAAAGTTTTTTAGATACAACCATGCAGGATTCACGGAACATTGAGATGTGGAAGCTTTCATTATTTTGTGGACTACCCTCATGAGATGCTGCTTAATGCATTGCGGTTTTTACAAAATCCAATTTGGTATGTTTGTTCCTAAAATTTTCCTTTGAAAATGAGAAAGTTACAAGATTGATCCCGTTGTATTTTTATGCTTTTGAAGAAGCCTTATAATTTTTAGTTGAATCTGTAAAAAGACGCAAAAAAAAAGATTGCTAATTATTTTTAAAATGTATCTTTACAAAGAATTTTCATGTCAAAGTCTCCCGGGCGCAGAATAGCTACGAGAACACACGCTGCATAGAAAGCTAAGGACGCGTGTTTTGTTTGTAAGTAAATCCGGAATTATCAAATACTTTAAAAATACAGAGATGAGAAGAAATGTTTTTTTACGTTGCTTTCTTCCCCTTTTCGGAGGTGTTTTAAGCCTGAGTAGTTTGGCACAGTCGCCGGCAACGCTTGTCATTTGTCATCCTGGTGGTACGTCTACACGGGTGGCATTGTACACATATCCTAAGGTGAAGTTCTCGGCTGACAGTGTTTTGATAATCTCGTCAGTGGCGACGTATCATTTTGTGGTTTCATCTGTTAAGCGATTAACTTATGAAGGTGTATGGAATGGTATACCATCTATTCCCGGTTCCGCGGGCGTTCACATTGAGGGAGACTGCCTCCTTTTTGACACTACTGTTCCGGCTTCGTCGGTGCGTCTATTCAGTTCCGACGGGAAAGCTTTAACAGTGACGCTTCTGGAACGTGGCGGACGGCGATGCCTTTCTCTCTCATCTCTGCCGGCAGGCGTGTATGTGTGCAAAGCCGGCCATCAAACCTTTAAAATTGCGAAGCCATGAAAAAGTTCTGTTTCTTTTTGTTTATATTTCTGCCCGTTCTTACCATGTTGGGCCAAACGGGTGGTAACGCTGTATATATATACCGTAATGATGGAGGTTTTAATGCTTTTTTAAGGGCCGATGTGGACAGTATTACCTATTCTACTCTTGATTCAGACAGTGTGAAGCATAATGACATCGTGATGCAGTTGGTGTGGACGCGTGACAGTCTCTATCGCATTCCTTTGTCGGCCATTGACAGTGTGACTTTTACAACTCCTGCTTGTATATACAAAGCGGACGTGGTACCTCTCACCGACGCTTGGTTGAATTATGTGTCCGCTTCAGACAGTGTCTCGGTGACATTTACAACTTCGCTACCTGCGGGATGGATGCCCTCTGAGGGACAGGTGCTTGTGGCCGAAACGCGTGCAAAGCCATTCGATAATGGTTTTGCGGGGCGTGTAATTCGTGTGGAACCGACTGCTGGTGGTACCAAACTGATATGTAGTGAAGTGGATATTACCGATATTTATGAACAATTAGTGTGTGTGGGTCGTTCGTCCTCTGAGCCCTCTGGGGATTCTGTTTCAGTTGATGACGTTCAGGGTGTGCTTTCTCCGCACCTGCTTCACCGTGTTTCGTTAGCCTTGTCTGGTGCAGGAACTTCCGTATTCAATCTGCCTAAATTTGGTTTCACTGTTCCATTCCCTGGAGAAATCTTGTCGGGTGGTTCTGCCTCTTTCAGTATTCAGCCAACCGTGATACTCGATTATGTCATTTATATCCGGCCGGGTGTCAGGCCCGTCATTACAATGCAGGGAACAGAAACTGACGAATGCTTAGCCGGTATGACTCTGAAGGCGGACAATATGGTAAAGTATGAATATGAAACGCCACATCCCCTGACAATAACGATTCCGACGTCTATACCTGGGTTGTATGGTAAAATCCAGCTGGGGACGTTTTTCAAGGGGTCGTTTTCGGGGAAGTTAAGTTATACGCAGCCATTCACTTATCGTCAGATGTTCGGTTTTATTTATAACGGCCGTCAGAGAGGCCCTGTGGAATACCATAGACTTACGTTCGGTTCTTCGTCGGCCATTCTTAATTTGAATGGTTCTGCTTATTTAGGAGGGTTTACACGTGTGTCTTTCGATTTTTTGAGTGAAAATATAGCGCACGCAGCTGCTTCAGCCTACTTTGGCCCGAAGCTGTCGGGGACTGTTTCGCTCACGAGTGGCGGGGCAAAAGACGGTACGCTTTATGAAGCACTCCGGGATAGTAAGCTAAAGGCCGATTTGGAACTTTCGCTCGAGTTGGATTATCGGTTGAAAATCCCCTTTAGAGAGAATGATACGTTTGGAGATGGACGTATGAATAAGATATCCTCTTTTTCATTATCGTGGCCTTTAGATAGTTGGTATATTGTTCCGACTTTTACGGTCCCGCTTTATCAGGCAGATGTTACTCAACCAGGTAATGCTGAATTGGAAACCACCGTGTCGCGTAAGTTAGCCATGCCTGTTCAGGTGGGGTTGAGTATGTATGATGCCAATGATAATTTGTTGGCGACACATTATGCTGAGGAAGACTATCGCGACGGATTGACTGACGGGTTTAGTAATCCGCTTAACGTAGGTTTTAGCGGTCTCTCTTCAGGAGTTACATACCATTGTTATCCTATGGTGAAAATCCTCGGCTACGAACTACGCGCTGTTCCAAGTGGAGAATTTAGGGTTGAAGGCTCAGTTATGACGGGATCTGCTTCGGCTGTTAGTTCTACCGGGGCTACACTTTTGGGAAATGTAACGGGTATACCTTCCTCTGCTGGAACGGTAAGTGTAGGTGTGGTTTATGGCACGACGGCCAGTTTGCCAGATCAGGGTATTTATATCGCTTCGGGTCATATTACGGATGGCATTTTTAATGTTGTCGTAGCGGGGCTTTCTGCCAATACCAATTATTATTATTGTTCATACTTATGTATAGATGGTGTTTATACCTATGGAGAGGTTCGTCAATTCAAAACTTCGGATGATAGTTCAACTCTTGACAAGGCTGTTGATTTGGGCTTGAGTGTGAAATGGGCGAGTTGCAATGTCGGAGCTTCTTTACCCGAAGAATACGGAGGTTATTATGCGTGGGGTGAGACAGAAGAGAAAAGCAATTACGATTGGGAGACCTATAAATATTACAACAGCACAACGATAAGTTGTGTTGATATTGGAGCAGACATCAGTGGCACGCCATACGATGTGGCTCATCTCAAATGGGGGGGGGCGTGGCGAATGCCTACGTACAATGAGCAAAGGGAGCTCTGCCAAAAATGTACTTGGAAATCGACGACGCTCAATGGCGTTAGTGGAAAAATTGTGACTGGACCAAGCGGAAAGAGTATTTTTCTGCCGGCTGCGGGTTACCGTTCTGAAGGTGTGGTGAATAATTCCGGTTCAATTGGAGGTTACTGGTCGGGAACCCTTGCTACGGATCAGAATAGTGCCGACGTGCTGATTTTCATGGACAATAGTCAGGGCGGAGGGCACAACGGCCGTTATAGTGGTCTGTCTGTCCGTCCCGTCCAAGAATAATTACAGTATGCACTTCTCTTATGATTTTAATTTTACAGGTGAGCTGAAATCTGTTGAAAGTCAAAGAGAAAAAGTGTATCGCAGGAATTACGTTTGATGGAACTGGCTTCATTTTTCAAAGGCAAATAAAATCCGCTAGAACGAAAGAGTCTCAGTCTTCCTTTCTCTTTTACAAACATGCTTGCGAACTATCAACCAATCATGGTCTTTTTTCAGTATGAAATGTTCTGAATTTTGATCTGGAATAAGATGCTCATTATCAGTAAGTTTGAGGAGTGCTAAAATGCAACAAATATATTTTAAAATGCAACAAGATTTGTCGAAAAGAAGTCAAATATATTTTGAACTGCAACAAAGAATTTTTTTTGAAACTAAAATCTCCTTATTCCTATCTGAGGTGTAAAATCAAAAAACAAGTTTTTCATTTTGAACTTCTCTCACTTTGCAGTAACTTTGCAAATGTGAATAAAATGCAGATTCCAAACTAAATTTTAAGGGCATGTTAGAAATACATAATTTACACGCTTCTGTAGAAGGCAAAGAGATTCTGAAAGGAATCAATCTCACGGTAGGCGACGGAGAAATACACGCATTGATGGGACCTAATGGTTCCGGTAAAAGTACACTCAGTAATGTGCTAGTGGGGAATCCGCAATATACAGTGACAGAAGGTTCCGTAATCTTTAATGGTCAGGATTTGTTGGTTCTGGCTCCCGAAGATCGCTCTCATGAAGGGTTGTTTATGTCTTTCCAGGCGCCGATAGAAATACCCGGAGTGAGTATGGTGAATTTTATGCGTGCTGCCGTGAATGCCAAACGGAAGTATTTGGGGCAGGAACCCATCAATGCTGCCGATTTTCTCAAAATGATGAAAGAAAAACGCGAAGTGGTGGGTCTGGATGCTTCTTTGACGCGCCGCTCTGTGAATGAAGGTTTCAGTGGAGGCGAACGCAAAAGAAACGAAATCTTTCAGATGGCCATGCTGGAACCAAAACTCGCCATTCTAGATGAAACGGATTCCGGACTTGATGTGGACGCGTTACGCATTGTTGCTGATGGGTTCAATAAAATTCGAAAACCGGAAACAAGTGCCATTGTGATTACCCATTATCAAAGGATGCTTGATTATTTGAAACCCGACACGGTGCATGTTCTGGTGGATGGGAAAATTGTAAAAAGCGGTACTGCTGAACTAGGCTATAAGATAGAGCGTGAAGGCTTTGATTGGATTAAGGAAGAACTCAAAAAAGAAGTTTGATTCATGGGTAGCGAACAACAATATATTGATCTTTTCAAGCAGGCTGGTCAAGTGCTTTGTGAAAACAGTGCAGATGTGTTGAATGAGGTGCGTCAGGCTGCATTTGAAGATTTCTGCCGTTTGGGCTTCCCCTCGAAAAAGGTGGAACGATACAAATATATCGACGTTGCAGAGGTTTTTGCTCCGAATTATGGTGTAAACCTAAAACGTTTAACTTTTCAGATAGATCCCTATAAGGCTTATCGTTGCAGTGTTCCCCAAATGGGCACGTCTCTCTATTATCTTGTAAATGATGTTTTCTATGCCTCACATATGGCAGTCGGCTCTTTACCTGCTTCTGTGTTTGTAGGTTCTTTACGTACGTATGCTTCTTCTCATCCTGATTTTGTAAGAAAATATTATGGTCAGTTGGGACAGACCGGAAATGATTCATTGACGGCTTTCAATACGGCTTTTGCCCAAGACGGCCTACTGATATATGTACCTGATGGCGTAAAGGTCAAACAGACCCTGCAGGTTGTGAATCTGATGAGGGGAGAAATCGATTTGATGACGAATCGTCGCAACTTGATTGTGGTGGGAGATGAGGCTGAAGTGGATGTACTGTTTTGCGAACATGCTCTGGACAATAGCAATTTCCTGACGACAAACGTTTCGGAGGTTTTTATGGGCGCTCATTCTCGCTTAAGCATTTATGGCGTCGAGGAAACGAGAAAAAACAATCGTTTTTTTGAGAATATGTATCTTTCACAAGGGGCATGCAGTCATTTGGAATATTGCACGGTGACCTTGCAGGGCGGACTGACGCGGCGCTGCTGTGATTTCATATTTAGTGGAGAGGGTAGCGATGCCCATATCATGGGGGCTGTGATTGCCGATGGAGAACAGCAGGTGGACAACAATCTGTTGGTAGATCATCAAAAAGGAAAATGCAAAAGTAACGTGCTCTATAAATATGTACTCAATGACCATGCGGTTGGAGCATTCGCAGGAAAAGTCATGGTGCGTCCTGGGGCTCAGAAAACAGACTCAAAGGAAACAAATGCGAATCTATGTGTTTCGCCAACTGCAAGAATGTATACGCAACCCATGTTGGAGATTTATGCGGACGACGTAAAGTGCAACCATGGCAGCACGGTTGGACAGATGGACCAAAGTGCACTTTTCTATATGGCGCAGCGTGGCATTACGCCTGATGAGGCTCGTCTTTTGATGCAGCATGCCTTTGTTAATGAGGTAATCGAAAAAATCCATTTGATCCCTCTCCGCGAGCGCCTTTCGACCATGGTGATGCAGCGTTTTCGCCATGGTGTGAATGCTTGTGGAGATTGTAATTTGTGTAGAACGGAACTAGAAGATGTTTTAAATAAAAATTAGATTGAAACATGTTGGATGTTAAGAAGATTCGAGAAGATTTTCCAATACTTTCTACTGAGGTGTATGGCCATCCGCTGGTATATCTCGACAATGCGGCAACGACCCAAAAACCACGCTGTGTGGTGGAGGCCGTGCGCGAAGAATATTATACACTGAATGCCAATGTGCATCGCGGGGTGCATTATCTTTCGGAACAGGCTACTGATTTGTTGGAAAAGGCACGTGAAAAAGTGCGCCGTTTTATCGGTGCGCAGTCTGCTTCCGAAATTATTTTTACTCGTGGCACGACGGAGGGCATCAATTTGGTGGCATCTTCCTTTGGCGAACTTCTTCAGGAAGGTGATGAAGTGATCATTTCTGCGATGGAACATCATTCCAATATCGTCCCGTGGCAGTTGCTGCGTGAACGTCGGGGCGTTAAATTTCGAGTCATTCCGATGGATAATGTCGGTATGCTCATGCAGGACGATTTTCATGCCTTGTTTAACAAACATACTCGTTTAGTGGCCATTACACATGTTTCGAACGTTTTAGGTACCGTGAATCCGGTGAAAGAAATGATAAATTATGCCCACGAACAAGGAGTTCCTGTTTTAATAGATGGAGCGCAGAGTGTTCCTCACTTTAAAGTTGACGTTCAGGATCTGGATTGTGATTTTTTAGCTTTCAGCGGGCACAAAATTTATGGCCCTACTGGTATCGGCGTTCTTTACGGTCGCGAAAAGTGGTTGGAAAAAATGCCCCCTTATCAGGCTGGCGGCGAAATGATTTCATCAGTAAGTTTTGAAAAAACGGTCTTTGAACGTCTCCCCTACAAATTTGAAGCCGGTACGCCCAATTATGTTGACAGCTACGGTCTCGGAGTGGCCTTGGATTATGTTTCTGCATTGGGACTTGACAAGATTGCTGTATATGAACGCGAATTGACACAGTATGCCATGCAGCAATTATCACAAATAAAAGGAATGCGTTTGTTTGGTACGTCACCTGATAAGGATGCCGTCGTTTCTTTCTTGGTTGGTGATATTCATCATCTGGATATGGGGACTTTGCTTGATCGTCTCGGCATTGCCGTGCGTACGGGGCACCACTGCGCGCAACCTGTCATGACGCGTTTAGGTATTGAGGGAACTGTGAGAGCTTCATTTTCTTTTTATAATACGCGCGAAGAGATTGATTTACTTTGCAACGGCATTGAGCGGGTAAGTACAATGTTTTAGCGACGTCGCTTTGTTGTAAATGTAAAATGCTGCTTCCTTTTTTTTATCCTGATCTTGTTGAAGCCGGCTGCGATGAAGCCGGACGCGGATGTTTGGCCGGCAGTGTTTATGCTGCTGCGGTAATTTTACCTCCCGATTATAGAAATGATGAAATCAATGATTCTAAACAGCTTTCAGCTGTGCGCCGCTATCAGCTGCGTGCTCAGATAGAGCGAGACGCTTTGGCTTGGGCTGTAGGCGTCGTTACGCCGAAAGAAATAGATGAAATAAATATTTTGAAAGCTTCTATTTTGGCCATGCACCGGGCGTTGGACGCCTTGAAGATACGTCCACAGGCTGTTATTGTGGATGGTAACCGTTTTATTAGGTATGAAAACTTGCTGTATAGTACTATTGTTAAAGGAGACGGCAAATATCTCTCCATCGCGGCGGCAAGTATTTTGGCCAAGACTTACAGGGACGATTACATGTTGGCGTTGCATGAGGATTTCCCCCAATATGGCTGGGATAGAAATAAAGGTTATCCTACACTCGCTCATCGTGAAGCTATTAGAAAGTATGGCACTACGCCTTATCATCGAATGACGTTTAATCTTTTAGGAGATAAGGCTCCGGAACTTCCTTTTACAGATTGAGATGCGGCACGATATTTTGGAGCGGCAACTCAATTTGATGGTGCTGCTTACGCAAAACCGAAATTTGACGCAGGAGGAAATCAGTCGAATATTGGAAATCACACCACGCACCTTTTATCGCTATTTGGACGCGTTTGAGAGGATGGGCTTCACCGTTGTGAAGGAGGGCAAATTCCATCGTTTGGATCGTTCTTCTCCTTTTTTTCGAAAAATAACGGAGCTGGTTCATTTTACCGAGTCAGAGGCTGTGACGATGAGAAATGTGCTTGACTCGATGGGCAATCATTCGCCAGAAATAGTTCATCTGCGAGAGAAACTTTCACGTCTTTACGACCGTGAAATTTTGCAACGCCATGCTGTGAAGGTCTCTTTTGCGAACAATTTGCACCAACTTTATGAGGCGATCAAATTGGAACGTGTAGTGATTCTTCATCATTACCGCTCCTTACGGAGTAATACCGTCTCCAATCGTACGGTAGAACCTTTTCAGTTTTTGTCTGGGAACGAAGACGTGCGATGTTATGAGCCTGCATCGGGATTATGTAAAACCTTCAAGGTGGATCGACTTGAAAGTGTTTCCGTGCTTGAGTTGAAATGGAGTTATCAGGAGCAGCATCAAACGCTTTATACGGATCTTTTTCATTTCAGTTCTGAAAAGAAAACTCCGGTCACTCTTCGTTTGGACCGTCTGGCTGCACAACTCTTATTGGAAGAATTTCCGGCTTCGGAAGAAGAATTGAAAGCTGATGGCGATCAATGGATTCTGGAAACGCAGGTTTGCAGTTGGAAAGGGATCGGACGCTTTGTCTTGGGACTTCCCGCCAATGTGGTCGTGGTTGATAGTCCCGAGTTTCTTCATTATTTACAGGAACAGCCTCACTTTTAACATTATATTTTTGATTGTGACCTAGATTGTCATAAAAGGAAGGTTCCTTTGCATTGTTGAAATCAAATAAATTAGACAATGAAAAAGGAATTAATAATGACAAACAATGCGATGACGCTGTCCGAGATCTCTTTATGCAGACTTAAAAACAAGATTGCACGTGTGATTCAATATAAACGGCGTTTGCGTCGTTTTACGATTCTGTATTCACGTATTGCGGGTCAACCTCTTACTACGCGTGAAGCTCTGCGTATTCTTCATGTGCAGGTAGCTTCTTCTTTTTTGTTGATGCCTTGTGAAATGTCTCTGGTGGTGAGGGTGCTGTTTCTTTTATGGACAGGTCTTGCTCTTTACAGTTGTCGTACTATCAAAAAGCCTTGAAAACCATTCCTGTGCTTTTGCACTACAGAGGGCTATTCGCTATAAACGTAGTTGAAACGCCCGCCTGGAGCTACGTCGCCATTGACATAAAAGTCCATGATGTTGCCCTCGTCCTGCATGTTGTCGCTCCATTTGAATTCGAAATTGAGTTTTCCTCCTTGCAAACCAACAACGCTACGTGGAATTTTAAGCATCAATTGATTTCCTTTCATTTTTAATTCTCCTTCTCCGGCATCTTGCCAAATCCATTTGTTCTGAAAACTCTTTTGAACAAAAACTTTATTTCCTTTCGGATTCCGGTAATTGATGATGTAGTCATACCCCTGCCATCCGGTTTGTTTGTTGTGGTCTGTATCGAGTAATAGCATCATCCAATTGTGGCCTGTTGGGGCGGTGAGGGGTTGAGCGGTTTCTACATAGAAATAAAGAAATAGAGGATCTCTAGTCACGCGGGCACCTATAAGATCGTTTCTACCTGAGTTATTCACGTAGTGATATTGTCCGGCTGCCTCAGAATTGCGATGTATGGTGTTCCCTTTGTAGGCAGTGTAGAAAGGCAATACGTTATTCCAATCGTTCCATTTCCCGAGTTTGATGGTTTTTGGAGCAGAAACGGAGGGCTGTGCGTCAGTACCTTTGAATTTGCGAATGTGGTCAATCAGTTGCATGTAGTAAACGTCTCCACGTTCGCCCCATGCTTTTACGGGTTCTATGTCGCGGCTGTGATCCCAGTCGAATTCGTCTACAAAGGAGAAGGGCTCTCCGGTCCAACCGTCTTTTTTAGCCCATTTTCCTGCAATCCATTCATTCCATCCGGTAACGAAAACAGCTTTGGGATTCAGTTCATAGGCGCGGTCCCATTGTTCTTCAAAGTTCCATCCATAAAGGTAACCTTCCGGTCTCGGGTCGAAGCCGTTGCGTAGCGTGAAACTGCGAGACTGTGCTCCCGGTTTGTTGAATGCGCTACAATGGCCTTTTGTTTCGGGACAGGCATTTTGACTAACGCCGACAGTGACGAGCTCATAACCTCCTCCCGGAAGTTCCACGTATCCGTGCTGCGGATAGTTTTCCAACCATCCCCACTGATTTTTGCGTGTTTTGTCTGGTCCGCTCACGTAATCAGGTTGTCCGGGGCGGAAGGTAAAGAATGAACGGATCGCACGGTCTTGCTCGCTATCTGAGAGATTGTCAGGATAGGCCATGATGCAAGGTTTGCCATCCCAGTAAAACCAAAGATTTTTATAGAGTCCCTTACTATAGTATTTACTATAAAGGTGGCGCAGCGAGGTTAATGAATTGTCGCTGTAGCCGAAAGGCAGCATAAAACCTATTTTAGGTACATTGACTCCGTCTTGTTGGGCTTTGTTCCACACTTCCAGCAGCGAGTCGGTAGAAGCGTCCCACGTTTCTGCGCCATTGGTGCAGTCAAACATCACGGCGTCAACTTTGGCGTCGGCGAGCATTTCGGCATGTTTGCGAAGCACCCATTTATCTGTCGCTTTGTAGTAGCCTAAAAGAGGCTGTTCCCAATAAAAATAATTTCCCGGAGATTTCTCGTTCCAAGCGGGGTGGTTACCATCTTTCATGGCTTCCGGATAACGTCGGATGATTTCGCTCGTATTTTTCACTTCGCTTCCGGAAGGGTCTTTGTGCATATTCCACGTCCAATAAAACAAAATGACTGTTTTGTCGTTTTTCTGTCCGTCATAGCGGTTCAGTGTACGTCCTAGCCCGTCTGTTGCAGTCCAAAAATCGCTGTTTACAGTATTTTGGGCAGACAAACTGCCTGCCGTTAGTCCTAGAACTAAAAGTAAAAAGAAAAGTCGTTTCATTTGAGCTGATTTTGTTTTGACTACAAAGTTAGTGCATTTTGAGTGGAATGTTTTGAAAAAAATAATTTTTCTGCCCGTTTTGACTTTTTTTGAAAAGCAGCAGGTGATGATGGCTAGGATCTTCTATACGAAGGGAAAAGCATAGAGATGTAATGAAATGCCATGTTTAAGTGATAATTTACAAGGCTTTGGCGCGTTTGTTATTTTAGCTGCTTTAAATTTGATTTTATTAAACCTGAACGCGAGATTGTGATTGTGGAGCTGCCCTCTTTTCATGAATAAGTTGTAATTTTGCGGTACAAGAAATTAAAACAAAAACAATCATGGCAAAGAAAGCACTTTTGATGATTCTCGATGGATGGGGAATCGGAAAACATGACAAGGCGGATGTGATTTGGAATACGCCGACACCTTATATGGATTATTTGAATGCAACATATCCTCATTCGGAACTCCAAGCCAGTGGCGAGAATGTAGGTCTGCCTGATGGCCAAATGGGTAACAGCGAAGTGGGTCATTTGAATATTGGTGCCGGTCGCGTGGTTTATCAGGATTTGGTGAAAATCAATCGTGCCTGCAAGGACAATAGCATTTCGGAAAACGCGGAGATCAAAAATGCTTACGAATATGCGCAGCGTACGGGCAAGGGGCTTCATCTGATGGGCCTAACCAGCAATGGCGGTGTCCATTCCAGTATTGACCATTTGAAGAAGTTGATCGAAATAGCTCATCACTACGGACTGAAGAAAACTTTTGTCCACTGTTTTATGGATGGGCGCGACACGGATCCGAAGAGCGGTAAGGGATTCATAGAGGATTTAACGCAGGTCTGCGAAGCTAACGACGCTGCTGTGGCTAGTATTATCGGCCGTTTCTATGCGATGGACCGTGACAAACGTTGGAATCGTGTAAAGATTGCATACGATCAACTCGTAAACGGAAAAGGTAAAGAAATCGACGATATGGCTGAAGGCGTGCAATGTTGCTATGATGCAGACTCGGAGGACCATAAGGATACTGATGAGTTCATGGAACCGCTGATTAATGCGAATGTGGACGGCCGAATCAAGGAAGGTGATGTGGTGATTTTTATTAATTTCCGCAATGACCGAGCTAAGGAATTAACCCAGGTACTCACGCAACAGGATATGCCGGAAGAAGGTATGCACATCGTAAAGGATCTACAGTATTACTGTATGACACCGTATGATGCAGCTTTTAAGGGTGTTCACATCCTGTTCCCGAAAAAAGATGTGGAAAACACACTGGGCGAATACATCAGTTCAAAAGGGCTGCGCCAGTTGCACACCGCAGAAACCGAAAAATATGCTCATGTAACATTCTTCTTTAATGGTGGGCGCGAAGCCCCTTATGAAGGTGAAGATCGCACCTTGGTACCATCACCCAAAGTGGCTACGTATGATTTAAAACCGGAAATGAATGCTTATGAAGTGAAGGATAAATTGGTGGACAGTATTAAGAAAAATGTTTACGATTTTATTGTTGTTAATTTTGCCAATGGCGATATGGTGGGCCACACGGGTGTTTACGAAGCTATCCAAAAGGCGGTCGTCGCCGTGGATAGTTGTGTGAAGGACGTGATTAACGCCGCCAAGGAAACCGGTTACGAGGCCATTATCATTGCCGATCACGGAAACGCGGATCATGCCGTGAACGATGATGACACTCCCAATACCGCCCATTCGCTAAATGCCGTACCGTTTATCTATGTAACGGAAAGCAAACAGGCTAAGGTGGAGAATGGTATCCTGGCTGATGTAGCTCCCAGTATTCTTCACATCATGGGTTTAACGCAACCTGCTGAAATGACGGGCAGAAATTTAATTGATGAATGAGATTTTGATAAATAATATGTTCGAAAAGGACTTTCTGCAAATGGTAGAAGGTCCTTTTTTTAATAGATTGAATTTTAATCCGGCACTTTCTGTCGGATTACCTTCTAAATAAAAGTATTAAATAAGATTTTTGATTTCTTTGTTGTGGGAAATCTTCATTTTTCCGTACTTTTGTGGCGTAGTATAAAAATCACTTTGACGATCTCGTTGTTGGGACTCTGATGAGGTATGAAAAACTCTAAAATATGCAATTGTTCAAAACCGGGTTATTTGTTTTTGCCCTAAGTGTTGCAGCTTCTGCTGCTGCCGAAAAACAAGTGGTACTTTCTCCAACTTCCAATCTGATTAGTTTCGTTAATCCAATGATCGGCACAGATGGCTATGGTAATGTATTTCCTGGTGCGCAGCTACCTTTCGGAGGCATACAGATGAGCCCGGATACCGATGACCATTTTTATGATGCCGCAGGGGGTTATAAATATAATAAAGAGAGTATTGAAGGCTTTAGTCTGACACATTTCAGTGGCACGGGCATTCCTGATTTAGGTGATTTCTTATTTGTCCCGGGCACGGGTGAGGCCAAACTGGATCAGGGTGATGAAAAAAAACCGAATAGTGGTTATCGCAGTCGTTTCTCTCATCAGACGGAAAAGGCCGAAGTGAATTATTATGCCGTGACCCTGGATGATTACAAGGTGCGGGCGGAAATGACAACGGCCTTGCGTAGTGGCATGTTCCGGTTTACTTATCCGCAGTCTGACAAGAGTTTTGTACTCATTGATCTGCAGCATACGCTTTGGTTTAACTGTGTTTGGGCCAATCTCAGAGTCATCAACGATTCCACCGTGGTAGGTTCTAAACTTGTCGCAGGCTGGGGACCGGAGCGCCAGGTGTTTTTTGCTGCCGTTTTCTCTAAAAAACTTCGTGACGTTACTCTGTATAAAGAAGGTAAGCCCATTGTTTATAATACCTATCGTTTTCGTAGTCCTTTGGAAGTTTATGGGAAGGATCTTCGTTTCTTGCTGAATTTCCAAACTGGAGAAAATGAACAGCTTACGGTGCGTACTGCCGTTTCCGGCGTGAGCACGGAGGGCGCTCTGTTGAATTTGAAAGAAACGGAAGGAAAAACGTTTGGCCAAATCAAAAAAGATGGAGAGCAAGCGTGGGAAAAGGAACTTTCACGCTATCATGCCACCGGAACAAGAGCTGATTTGGAGTCGTTTTATACTTCTGCCTACCATACCGTATTGTGCCCATTTCTTTTTAGTGATGCAGACGGAAGCTATCGCGGCTTGGATAAAAATATCCATCATGAGACCAATTTTCGCAACATGACGGTCTTTTCTACCTGGGATACTTTTCGTGCCCTTCATCCGCTGTTCAATTTGGTTCATCAGGATGTGCAGGCCGATGTGGCCAATTCCTTCTTGGCACATGGAGACCAGAGTGTGGAGCATTTGTTGCCTATGTGGGCTTTTTATGGCAATGAAACGTGGTGTATGATCGGTTATCACAGTTGTTCTATTCTGGCAGACATGATTGTGAAAAATGTGCGTGGCTTTGATCGTGAACGTGCATTCCGCGCTATGCTCGCCACGGCGAACAGTCCCCGTTATGACGGTGTTTCCGATTATGATAAACTCGGCTTTGTTCCTAACGATCATGAGAGTGAATCGGTATCCAAAACCTTGGAGTATGCCTATGATGATTATGCCATTGCACAGGCTGCAAAAGCCCTCGGAAAGGATGCTGAGTATCAACATTTCATGAATCGAGCTCTGAGCTACCAGAATATCTACGATGCCACAACGGGTTATATGCGTGCCAAGAGTAAGGAGGGCAAATGGCGTACTCCTTTCCATCCTACTGAATATGAAGATCCGAATCAGAATGGCTGGCCCGATATCACCGAAGGTACATCTGTGCAATATTCCTGGTATGTACCTCAGGACGTGCAGGGACTGCGTACCTTGATGGGTGAAAAACTTTTTAAAGTGCGCTTGGATTCACTTTTCGGTGGCGACAATACGAACGCTTCGGACCGAGCCCACGATATAGAGGGACGCATTGGCGATTATTGGCACGGCAATGAGCCCTGTCACCAGATCGCCTACTATTACAATTATGCCGGAGAACCTTGGAAATGCCAGAAATGGGTGCGTTTCATTATTGATAACTTTTATGGAAATAAGCCCGGTTCTCTTTGTGGCAACGATGACTGCGGACAAATGTCGGCATGGTATATCTTCAATTGCCTCGGCTTTTATCCCATTGCCCCAACCAGCGGATATTATAATTTGGGCTCACCCTCTTTACCTGCTCTAACGGTTTCTATGTCTAACGGCAAGACGTTAAAAATGACAACGAAAAATTGGAGTAAAAAGAATGTGTATGTCAAGAATTTCTATCTGAATGGCAAAGTTTGGGATAAATCCTATATCCCATATGAGGCGATTCGTGACGGAGCTTCCTTGCTTTATGAAATGAGCGACAAACCCAATATGAAGCGTGCGGCTAATCCTGATGCTGCAGCTCCTTCAATTTCTAAATATGGTCAGTTGGTGAAATACCAACGCCCGTAAAGGTTATAGGATATTTTGCTTCTTGAGTTCCTGGACCGTTTGTTCCAGTTTCTCATACCATTCTTTGCCGAATTGGGTGATAAGTGGTTCTTTCAAAAAACGGTAAACGGGTAATCGGAGCTTTTTACCTTTGTTGATCCCACAGGCACAGATGTTCCAGCGATGGTAATTCACACCGTAGGATCCGTTTTTGAATTTCTTGATGCGGATGGGGTATAAGGAGCACGAAAGGGGTTTCGCTGTGTGAATGCGGCCCTCGCGCTGGGCGCGTTCGATGGCGCAGAGGCAAACGCCGTTTTCATCATAGCAGGTAAATACACAATCTTTACCATGAACAATACTTGTTACGAGCTCTCCTTCTGTGTCGATATAGGCTACACCTTGTTGCCGGATTACGGCTATCGCATCAAAGGAGAGCTCTTTTTCGATTTTTGGTAGAATGTTTTCGATACTCATGATTTCGTCTAGGGTGATGGGGGCTCCTGCCTCACCTTCAATGCAACATTGCCCTTTGCAAACCCCTAGTTCACAGGCGAATTCTTCCCGAAAACAGTCGATGGAGAGGAGAACCTCGCCCACCTGAATAATATCTAATTCATTGCGTTTCATGTTTGTTTACCAGTTGATGGGAGTGGTCCCGTTTTCAATGAGATAGTTGTTTGTACGACTGAAATGGTGGTTTCCAAAAAAACCGTGATAGGCTGACAGTGGAGAGGGGTGAGCCGAGCGAAGTATCAGGTGCCGGCCTTCGTCGATGAGCGTTGCTTTTTGTTGTGCATAGTTTCCCCACAGCAGGAACACCACGGACTGTTTTTTCTCGTTGACGCACCGGATCACGGCATCCGTGAAAGTCTCCCAGCCATGACGGGCGTGGGAGTTGGCTTCGTGTTCACGCACCGAGAGTGTGGCGTTCAGCAGCAGGACGCCTTGTTTGGCCCAATCACTTAAGTCGCCATTTTCACGAGGCGCGTTCTGAAGGTCGGATGAGCGTTCTTTAAAGATATTTCGCAAGGAGGCTGGTAGTTTAATTCCCGCTGCAACCGAAAAACAGAGCCCATGTGCTTGATGCGGTTCATGATAAGGGTCCTGCCCCAATAAAACAACTTTTACTTTGTCATAAGGACATAATTGAAAGGCCTTGAAGATCTCCTCTTGGGACGGATAACATACGTGATGGGCATATTCCTCCTCTACAAAAGTTTGGAGCGCTCTGAAGTAGGCTTTTCCAAATTCTTTAAAGAGATGCGGTTCCCAGTCAGGTGGTAAAAAAAATGTCATGCCGCAAAAGTACGTAAAATCTTCATCTTAGATGGAGATGAATCCGATCAACTTGCAGGTCGGCTCTTGTTTTTTTTGCAATGTAGTCTTTTGATCAGGAATGGAAATGCCTCCGATCTCTCCTGAATGCGTTGAAAAAGAATGTGCAATAGTGAAGAAAAGAGGCACGAACGAACGTGCCTCTAATTTCGGAAACCTGCTCCATCGAATACTGTAATCACTACAGAACGCGATGAGTATGAATTTACACAAGTCTAAATCATTATCATTAAAAAGAATATTTTTAGCAGGTCCCCTTGTTACGAAAAAATGCAGTGTTAGGGATAAATATATGAATAACAGAATTACGCATTTTCATGAACGTCCTTCACGGCTCGCCCGCTGGGTTCATTCATGTTTTTAAATTTTTGGTCCCAAGCCAATGCTTCTGCTGTGGAGCAGGCTACGCTCGGCACACTGGGCACACTGCGAGCTGCACTTTCGCTGGGGAAGTGCTCTTCGAAAATCGAACGGTAGAAGTATTCCTCCTTATTCCTCGGGGGATTGAAGGGGAAGCGCTCTGCGGCATGTGTCATTTGTTCGTCGCTGACTTCCTGTGCCGTCATTTCTTTCAGGGTATCGATCCAGCTGTAGCCCACGCCGTCACTGAATTGTTCCTTTTGGCGCCATGCTACACTTTGTGGCAGCATATTAGAAAAGGCTTCACGTACAATTTTTTTCTCAATCGTTTTTCCCGGGCACATTTTGGCTTCTGGGTTCAGGCGCATTGCCACGTCGAGAAATTCCTTGTCGAGAAAAGGTACCCGTCCTTCTACACCCCAGGCTGCCAGACTTTTATTGGCCCGCAGACAATCGTAAAGATGCAGCTTGTTGAGTTTTCTCACGGTTTCCTCATGAAAAGCCTTGGCGTCGGGTGCTTTGTGGAAGTAAAGATATCCCCCAAATACTTCGTCCGCTCCTTCTCCACTGAGTACCATTTTGATACCCATGCTTTTGATGAAACGCGCCAGCAGATACATCGGGGTGGATGCCCGTACCGTAGTTACATCGTAGGTCTCGATATAATAGATAACGTCGCGTAGTGCGTCGATTCCTTCCTGAATCGTGTAATTGATTTCGTGATGTATGGTGCCGATGTATTTAGCCACTTCACGTGCTTTTTCCAAGTCTGGAGCTCCTTTTAGGCCTACCGCAAAAGAATGCAGCTGCGGCCACCAAGCTCCTGACTGACTCCCAGATTCGATTCTTTTGCCGGCGTGCTTTTCTGCAATTGCAGAAATTACAGAGCTGTCCAGACCTCCTGAAAGCAACACTCCGTAGGGAACGTCGCACATCAATTGCCTTTTCACCGCTGATTCTAAAGCGTCATGTACCAATCCTACCGTGGCTGGGTTATTTTTCACAGCTTCATAATCAAACCAGTCGCGCTGATACCAACGTACCATCTTTCCCTCGCTTCCCAAGTAGTAATGACCTGGAAGAAATGGTTTGTACGATTCGCATTTGCCTTCCAAGGCTTTCAATTCACTCGAAACGTATATTTTGCCATCCGAATCATAACCTATATATAAAGGTATCACGCCGATCGGGTCGCGTGCTATCAGAAAATCGTCCTTTTCTTCATCATAGAGTGCAAAAGCAAAGATTCCACTCAAATCTTCCAAAAAGCTGATTCCTTTCTTTTTGTAAAGAGGTAAAATAACTTCGCAATCGGAACCCGTTTGGAAATCATATTTCCCTTCAAAGTGCTTGCGAATATCGAGATGATTATAAATCTCTCCGTTTACAGCCAGAATCTGCTTTCGATCAGAACTATATAACGGTTGCCGGCCTGAAGTCGGGTCCACAATTGATAGCCGTTCGTGAGCCAGTATAGCCGTACGTCCTACGTAGATGCCACTCCAATCTGGTCCCCGGTGGCGAATCTTGGCGGACATCTTGAGTGCTTTGCTTCTCAACGAGTCCGTATGCTCTTTAATATTGAAAATTCCTATAATTCCACACATAATTTATAGACTTGTTTTTGAACGTTTTGTCCTTTTTACTTGTAAAATTCTTTCAGATGGTTCTTTTATGGGCGCAAAAGTAATCATTATTTTATTAATCAACAAAAAAAACACGCAATTTGTTTGATTATCTGCTTGAATTTTTAAAAAATGACTTTTTGAAACCGTTTTTCTTGTCATTTTGTTATCCTCTTTTTCCCTTGATGTCGTAAAAAATAGAACTTTTCCTCAACCCTTCAAATTTATTTTTTTGTCAGGGACACTGGGGAGAAAGGAAATGGTGGAATCTCTGAGACTTGATAAGATCTATGCTAAGGGTGCTGAAAGAGCTGCTACGGAGGTATGCGAAAAACTCAACCTTATAAAGGGGCAGAACCTTATACAAAGCGATTCACGCGTGGGTTTGCAGATGGATTCTGATTTTGACTGCTGTTGTGCACTTCTAGCGCCCCTTCTGGATGGCACGTTCTGTGGCCTGCAGGCTCTGCGTACCTACAGTTTAAATATTTGGTACTTTCAGTACCGCGAATACAAATTTTTGCGGCTTGTGAGGATTTATGAGAAGTTGAGGTGAATTATTCATGGCGGATGCTGAGATGCTAAACCACATTTAACGGATTTTGAGGTAAAAGACAGGAGCTGCATGGGTTTGACAAAAATTCCTATGTTCATTTTTGCTGGTGTTTCGGAAGATTGAAGAACGGAAAGAGACAAATAAGACATATTGAAGAAAGACTTCGCAAGGATGAAACTGAAATGGAAGTTCGGTCGTGTGGATTTGCCATATTTTTTCCCTATTATTTTCTCGAACTCAAATATCCATGTATTTTTGCACTAAAATTAGCCATCAAATGGAATTGTTATGTAAAATCAGAGAAATAAACAGGGCTGTGGCAGCCTTTGAGACGGAGATGGAACGGATGTATCATCTATCACTGAATGAGGGCATGCTGCTGTGCAGTCTGTCGAAGGTGGAAAGACTTTCATCCGGAGAAATAGCGGAGTCGTTAGCGCTTACAAATTCTAATGCCTCCAAAGTGATCAGAAGCGTAGAAAATAAAGGTCTGATTAAACGCTTGATGGGCAGAACCGACAAGCGACAGATGTATTTCTCTTTAACACCTCAGGGCGAGCAGGCTCTGAATGAGGTTCGTTGCGACCGGATAAAACTTCCAGATTTATTGAAAGACCTTTTAAACAAAGAATAAATATCAAAAACGCGATAACGAGAGTGGACTCCAATCTAAGCTATTTGTTCTCTCTGTTTTGGCGCAGGGATAAAATCTGATCTGAAACGGGTAAAAAAAAGTGTTCCGATGTACAGATGTAAGGGGAATGAATTATATTTGCATTTTGAAATAAAAATTTCTCAATTAACGAAGTTGAACAATTATTGATATGAAAGGAATTTGGATCTCTATGGCCGTTGCCCTATTTTCTGTGGGCAACGTAAGTGCACAAAAGTATGATGAACTAGCCCAAACACCACCCATGGGGTGGAATAGTTGGAATCATTTCCACAATACCATAAACGAACAGGACATTAAAGACATGGCAGATGCGATGGTGGCTACGGGGCTTCGGGATGCAGGATACGTTTATGTCAACATTGATGATTATTGGCATGGAGACCGAGATGGCAATGGCTTTATGCATGGTGATACTGTCAAATTTCCGCATGGAATGAAGGCGTTGGCTGATTACGTTCATTCAAAAGGGTTGAAAATAGGTCTTTACAGCGATGCAGGCAGCAAGACTAGTGGCGGTACGAAGTCTGGAAGTCGGGGACATGAATATCAGGATGCCCTGCAATATGCCCGATGGGGTTATGATTATTTGAAGTACGACTGGAACTTTGCCGGAAACAGGAATCGGGAAGAGGCTTTCTCCGTGATGCGTGATGCATTGCGTGAAGCTGGGCGCCCGATTGTATTCAGTGTGAGTGAATCCGGTGTGGGGCAACCCTGGACATTCTGTAAGGATATTTGTCATTTATGGCGTACGTCCCATGATATTATACCCAATTTCAGCGACGGAGCCGGGTGCATCTTGAGCATCATTGATGCCAATGTGCTCCTGCGGTCGTATGCCGGACCGAATCATTGGAATGATCCAGATATGCTGGAAGTAGGCAATGGATTGACTGATGCGCAGGGACGCTCGCACTTCAGCATCTGGTGTATGATGGCAGCTCCACTGATACTCGGAAATGACCTTCGTACGATGAGTAAAGAGACGCTGGCTACGGTGACCAATCGTGAGGTGATCGCCTGGATCAGGACTCTTTGGGCGTCCAAGGACTGCGCTACAAACAGGAGGACGGTGTTGAGGTGTGGTTTAAGCCTTTGAAGGAAGGTGCTTGGGCAATGTGCCTGTTTAATCGCACGAAAGAAGCAAAACCCTACATGATCAATTGGAGCCAACTGGATTTCAAGGACGAGGTGAGCGGCATGAGCACCGCGCTGGCCACAAAAGTATATACTATTAAGAATTTATGGAGCGGTAAAACGGAAGGTTTGACAGGTAAAAACCGCAAAGTAACGATTTTGCCCGAGGACGTCATCCTTTATAAATTATCACCCAAAGAAAAAAACAAATAGATTTTAATAAAGAGAGTTTTTCAACACTGGAAACGTGCTGAAATGCATGGTGGAAATTGGCTCGGAATATTTGAATGATGGCTGCTGAATAATGATTTCAGATATAGATGGAAATATAAAAAATGTTGGCAGATTTTTTCGACATGAAAGAAATAATTTGTAATATTGCAAAAACTATTTAAAATAAACTCGTAACAATGAAAAGACTTTTTTTCTTTCTTGGCTTGGTTCTTTTAAGTCTGACAGGTCTGAAAGCTTCTGTTAATCTCTCTTTCTCTTCGCCGAATGGCAAAATTAGTGTGGAAATCAAATTAGGTGAACGTGTCACTTACAGTATCTATGCCGACAAGCAGGCGTTGATGGAAAATAATGAACTCGGACTGAAGCTGGACGATGGCAGCGTTTTGGGACAAAATCCAAAACTGGTTAGCAAGAAATTTACAAAAATTGATGAGACGATTCGTCCGTTGTTCCCCTTGAAGAAGTCGACCGTAGCAAACAAATGCAATGTGTTGACGTTGAAATTCAAACACAATTACGAAATCCAATTCCGCGCCTACGACGACGGCGTTGCCTACCGTTTCATTACAGCTCAAAAAGGTCAAATGACAGTAGCTGACGAGGTGTGTCGGCTGGGGCTCGATAATGACGATTTGCTCCACTTGCAACTCAATGGCGGATTCCATACTTCCTGCGAACAGCCATATAGCCACATCGTGGTTTCAAAATTGCAGGCGAAGGACGGTGTGGCCAATCTGCCTCTGCTGATCGATACTCGGAAAGGATACAAAATTTTGGTGAGTGAAGGCGGTCAATGGGATTATCCTGGAATGTTTTTCAAAGGTACAGGAACGAATGTAATTGAGTCTACTACACCCGTAAACCCACAAAGCCAGAAAGACGGAAAAGAATATATCGCCAAAACGGAGGGTACCCGTACGCTGCCTTGGCGCTATTTTGCAATTACGAAAAACGATGGGGAACTCTTGGAATGTACTTTCGCAACGCGTTTGGCAGAGAAATGCAAACTAGACGATACTTCGTGGATTAAGCCCGGACAAGTTAGCTGGGATTGGTGGAATGGACTAAATTGTTTTGGTCCTGATGTGAATTTTAAAAGTGGTGTGAACACTCCCACCTATAAATATTTTATTGATTTTGCTTCCAAATATCACATTCCTTATATTATTCTCGACGAAGGTTGGGCTACGGAACGTCTGAACCCAATGGATGTGAGAAAAGAAATTGATATTCCCGAACTGATTCGCTATGGACAAGAAAAGGGCGTGGGTGTGATCTTGTGGGCGTATTGGGAAGGACTGGTGAAGCACCCTGAGGCCTTGGCTCACTATGGAAAAATGGGCGTTAAGGGAATGAAAATAGACTTCATGGATCGTTCGGATCAGGAAATGGTGAATTTCTATGAAAACACAGCGCGCGAAGCTGCCAAGTATCACATGGCCATCGATTATCACGGAGCCTACAAACCTTCTGGCTTGGAATATGTTTATCCAAATATCCTGGCTCATGAAGGTGTGCTGGGTATGGAACAGGAGGGTGGATGCAAACCCGACAATACTCTATACGAAACATTTATCCGCAATGTGGCAGGGCCGATGGATTATACGCCGGGAGCCATGATTAGTATGCAACCGGAAGTATATAACGGGTCTCGACCCAATAATGCCTCCATTGGTACACGAGCCTATCAGATGGCCCTCTATGTGGTCCTGGAATCAGGCATACAGATGCTTAGCGACACGCCGTCGAACTATTATCGTAATACAGACTGCACGGAGTTTATTACCAGCGTGCCTGTGAATTGGGATGATACCCATGCCCTAAGTGCAGAAGCCGGACAATACGAAATTGTTGCCAAAAGAAAAGGGCAGAAGTGGTTTCTGGGAGGTGTTACTAATAGTACACCTCGCCAAATCCAAGTGACTCTGGACTTTCTCGAAGGGGGAAAAACCTATCAGCTAACAAGTTTTGAAGATGGCGTCAATGCAGACTATCAGGCGATGCACTATGTGAAAAATGTGCGTCAGGTTAAAAAAGGAGATCAGCTTGTGATCAGCATGGCGCGCAACGGAGGCTTTGCCGCTACGATTGAATGATGCGAAAAGCCTTTAAAAAAGCGGATCTACAAATTAATTTCATGTTTTTATAATACTTCAAATTCAGCTTCCCACATGATGATATGCCGGAAGCTGATACTTTTTGATGCCGTTAGCCTCTTTCAGAAAATGTGTCTCTCAATTAAAAACTTCGTGTAGGACCTCTAGGGATTTTAATGGAGGAAAATTGGGGATGTGAAGACGAAAATACTCATTGAGCACAGCCAGCATTCGGTTCCGCTGTTCGCGCGTAAAAACAAATAGATGCATGGTCTCGTAATTCATACGCATCAGCAATGGAATGAATTGCGATTCTGCGGGCCCAATATAATAAGGGTGTAGGGGAATGAAAGAAGAAAAACGGCTGTTTTGCAAATCAAAAAAGTCATTTTCCATATAATTGTCCGTATTCGGGAAAAAACCGAGAAAGCGCGATAAACGCATGAGAAAAACCAAATGAAAATTAGAAAAGGAATCAGGAGCCAAATCCAACCATTGGAGAGAAGAAAAAATGTATTTGAACAGCGCTTTGCCGGTGTGCTCTCCGCGAAGACTGTAATAAAGAAATTCACTGACAAAAAGAGCAATAGCAGATTTCAAAGGGTCATATGGAATGGAAGTGTAGGGATAAGCACAAGTCACCTGACGCAAATGTTGCAGGGAAGATTTATCGCGTCGCTCCCAGCCGATGTTCAATATATTAAGAGGTTGAAAGAGTTTGTTGTGGCCACCGGCATGCCGGGATTTGGGAATGCGCACTATGAATGACACTTCGCCAACTTCCTCACTAAACAGTACTGCGACAAAGGCAGTATCGTTATACTTTAAGGTGTGCAGTACAATGGCAGGTGACTGAATAAACATTTCGGACTTCGATTTTGTGGAGCTGCAAAAATACGAAAACACGTTGATAACCACAGCAGAAGCCGAGCGATAAAAAATAAAGAAAAAAATATTGCAGAAAACTTTGCTCATTAAAATATAAACTCCTAACTTTGCACCGCAAAAGCGGGATTCTACCCGTTTGGTGCGTAAGCATCTGAGTGATGGCCCGTTCGTCTATCGGTTAGGACGAGAGATTTTCATTCTCTAAAGAGCAGTTCGATTCTGCTACGGGCTACTAAATAATATGTAAAGAAAAAATGGCAAATCACAGTTCATGTATCAGAAGAATCCGTCAGACAAAGACGCGTACTCTTCGAAATAAATATTATGCAAAGACCATGCGCAATGCTGTTCGTAAACTTCGTACAACAGAAAATAAAGAAGAAGCCGTTAAACAGCTTCCCTATGTACAGATGTTATTGGATAAGCTGGCAAAGACCAACGTAATTCACAAGAATAAGGCTGCGAATATCACGTCGAGTCTTATGATTCATGTGGGCAAATTGGCGTAAAAGCCTGGCTCGCTGCTGATATTTACAGGGAATATGGAGGTCGGACATTTTTGTTCGACCTTAGTTGTATAACAAGTAGTAGGAACTACAGGTTCCTGATTCAAACGCAAATACTTTATCCTATATAAGTTATTAAATTATGAAAGAAGACGTAACCATAAAAGAAATCGACAACGTCGTAGTACTCTTCTCCGGAGACTCCGGCGATGGCATGCAGTTGGCCGGGAACATGTTTTCCACCGTTAGCGCAGTTTTAGGTAACGACATCTGTACTTTCCCCGATTATCCAGCCGAAATTCGTGCCCCGCAAGGCACTCTGGGCGGTGTTTCCGGTTTCAAAGTGCACGTAGGAGCCAAAGATATTCTTACTCCGGGTGACCACTGCGAAGTATTGGTGGCCATGAACCCCGCAGCTCTAAAGAGAGAATACAAATTTCTTCAATCTTCTTCCATTATTATTACAGATTCTGACACTTTTACGGAGGAAGACCTCAAGAAAGCAGAATATAAAACGTTGGAACCCTTTGAGGAACTGGGCATCAAAAACCATGTTATTGCTGCCCCGCTCACGTCGATGTGTATTAGTAGTTTGAAAGATTTCGACATGACGCCGAAAGGTAAGTCGAAATGTAAGAACATGATGGCTTTGGGCCTTGTTTGCTGGCTGTTTAATCGTTCCGTAGAGCATGCGGAGGAAATGCTGCGCACTAAGTTTGCTAAAAAGCCGGAAATAGCGGAAGCCAATATCAAAGTGCTTAATGACGGTTACAACTACGGTCACAATATTCATGCCTCTGTGCCTACTACCTATAAGATAGAAACTAAACAGCACGAAAAGGGTATTTACACAGACATTAGCGGAAATAAAGCCACAGCTTACGGACTCATGGCTGCTGCAGAAAAAGCGGGGATGGAACTCTTTTTGGGCTCTTATCCCATTACTCCGGCATCCGATATTCTCCACGAACTGGCAAAGCACAAATCACTTGGGGTGAAAACTGTGCAGTGTGAAGATGAAATCTCTGGTTGCTGCATGTCCATTGGAGCTTCTTTTGCCGGCGACATGGCTGTGACCTCAACGTCTGGTCCTGGTTTGGCCTTAAAAAGTGAAGCTATCAATCTGGCTGTCATGGCCGAATTACCTCTGGTGATTGTGGACGTACAGCGCGGAGGCCCTTCAACCGGACTTCCTACGAAAACGGAGCAGACCGACCTTCTGCAGGCGCTTTTCGGACGCAATGGCGAAAGTCCGATGCCCGTAGTGAGCACCACCACACCTTGTGACTGTTTTGATGCTGCCTATTGGGCGTGCAAAATAGCACAGGAATACGTCACTCCCGTGATTATTCTGAGTGACGCATTCGTGGCCAACGGCTCTTCGGCTTGGAAATTGCCAGATTTGAAAGATTATCCTGAAATACATCAGCGTCTCGTAACTCCTGAAATGCGTGAGGTCTGGTCACCCTACCTGCGCGATCCGAAAAACTTTACGCGTTTTCGTGCCCTGCCCGGAATGGAAGGTTTTACTCATGTGATAGGCGGTTTGGAAAAAGATCAGCAAACAGGTAAAATCAGTTACGACCCAGCAAATCACGCAGAGCAAGTGAAAAACCGTCGCAAAAAAATTGAAGCCATTGCGAAGGACCTGCCCTTGCTCGAAGTGCAAGGCGATGCTGACGCAGACACCCTCGTTATTGGTTGGGGTGGCACATACGGTCACCTGCTCGAAGCTACCAAAGACTTGCAGAAAACAGGCAAGAAAATTGCCATGGCCCATTTTCAATGGATTAACCCCCTGCCCCTGAACACGGAAGAAGTCTTGTGCAGTTATAAGCGACTGATTGTGGCCGAATTGAACGATGGGCAGTTTGCCGGTTACCTCCACATGAAGTTCCCAAACCTGCCTCGAATGTATCAATATAATCGCGTTGAGGGTCAGCCCTTCATTGTAGAAGATTTAGTAAACGCTTTCACAAAGATTTTGGAGGATTAATCATGGAAAAGAAATATACAGCAGAAGATTTTTCAAACGGCGTAAAAGGCCGCTGGTGCGCAGGATGCGGAGACTTCGGACTTCATGCTGCACTCAAAAAAGCATTGGCCGAAATTGGCACAGCCCCCTGTAATACGGAAATTATTACTGGCATCGGTTGTTCATCGCGTATGGCCTATCATATGGGTGGATACTGCTTTCATACCATTCACGGTCGTGCTATTGCGATTGCTTCCGGCGCCAAAATAGCCAAACCCGAAATGGACGTTTGGACGGTTACCGGTGACGGTGACTGTATGGCTATTGGTGGCAACCATTTTATTCATGCCTTGCGTCGTAACGTAGATATCAATATAGTACTTCTGAACAATAGAATTTATGGACTCACGAAAGGCCAATATTCGCCGACATCGCTTCGTGGATTTGTATCCAAATCATCACCTTACGGCACGGTGGAAGACCCCTTCCAGCCCGCAGAACTCACAATCGGGGCGAGCGGACATTTTTTTGCCCGCTGCGTAGCTACCGATCTTCCTGCTAGTGTCGAAATGCTTAAAGCTGCTCATGCCCACAAAGGTGCCTCTGTTGTTGAAGTACTGCAAGACTGTGTTACGTTTAATAACAATACGTTTGGCGAAATTTATACGAAAGAAGGCAGAACCAAAAAAGCAATTTACTTACACCAGGGTGAAAAAATGCTCTTCGGGGAGAATAACGAATTTGGTCTGGTTCAGGATGGATTCAATCTGAAAGTGATTAAAGTTGGAGAAAACCGATATACGCTGAATGACGTTCTGGTTCATGATGCACACTGCCAAGATACTACACTCCAGATAAAATTAGCTCAAATGGAAGGTCCCGATTTTCCTATTGCTCTTGGTGTGATTCGCGATGTAAAGGCTCTCAGCTATGATTGGGCTGTTCAAGATCAAATCGATCAGGTTAAAGAAAAGAAATCCTATCATAATTTTGCGGAACTCTTATTGACTAACGATACTTGGACTATTAAATAAAAGTCTTTTTCGAAAGATTTAAGAAGATATATATATATTTGATAGATGAAAGTCCTGCATGGAGTAAAAACCTTGCAGGACTTATATTTTGTTTCCAATATTTATTTCCTTATCTTTCATAGAATCAGATGATCAGGTGTAGTTATAAATTTAAAGTAAAATGTTTTTTTGCAAACAAAAAACAGAGATCTGATTTTTAAATAAAAAGGACAAAAAGCAACCTACAGATATCATTTTGATGAACCAAAAAAGCTTTTATTCTAATTAAAATGAGTATCTTTGTAGCTAAAGAATTCAATCAAACAGCATGGAAGATTTTGAAAAAATAGAGGCAAATTATTCTGCCAAAAATATTCGGGTACTCGAAGGTTTGGAAGCAGTACGTAAACGCCCTGCCATGTACATTGGCGACATTAGTTCCCGCGGTCTCCATCACTTGGTGAACGAAACTGTGGACAATTCCATAGATGAGGCTCTTGCCGGCTATTGTACACATATAGAAGTAACTATTGACGAAGATGGATCTATTATTGTGGTGGATGATGGACGCGGAATACCAGTGGATATGCATCCCAAAGAGCACAAATCTGCTCTTGAAGTTGTTATGACTGTGCTCCACGCTGGAGGAAAGTTTGATAAAGGATCTTATAAAGTCAGCGGAGGACTACATGGCGTGGGTGTGTCATGTGTGAACGCCCTTTCCAAGAAAATGATTACGCAGGTTTTTCGTGATGGAAAGGTTTACCAACAGGAATATGCTTGCGGCAAGCCTGTCTACTCTGTAAAAGTAGTTGGCGAAACTGACAAGCATGGCACTTGCCAACACTTCTGGCCTGATGATACTATTTTCACAACCATAAATTATGAGTATGACCTCTTGGCAAGTCGAATGCGCGAACTTGCATTCCTCAATGCGGGACTCAAAATTACGTTGACCGATGTGCGCAAAGACGAAGATGGAAACATCAAACAACACGTTTTTCTCTCGCATGACGGACTGAAGGAATTCGTGCGTTACGTAGATGCCAATCGTGTTCATTTATTTGATGACGTGATCTATCTGAAGACCGAAAAACAAGGCCTTCCCATTGAGGCCGCCATTATGTACAACACTTCCTATAGTGAAAATGTTCATTCTTACGTCAACAATATCAATACCGTAGAAGGCGGTACCCATCTGATGGGTTTTCGTGCTGCCCTGACCCGTATTCTGAAAAAATATGCCGAAGAAAGCAAAGCTGCTGAAAAGGCTAAAGTGGAAATTTCTCCAGAAGATTTTCGAGAGGGTCTCACGGCCGTTCTTTCCATTAAAGTTGCCGAACCCCAATTTGAGGGACAAACAAAGACTAAATTGGGAAATAGTGAAGTTGCAGGGGCCGTGCAGCAAGCTGTAGGCGAAACATTGACAAACTATTTGGAAGAGCATCCGCGTGAAGCCAAAATCATCATCGATAAGGTGATCCTTGCAGCTACCGTGCGTATTGCGGCTCGTAAAGCCAGCGAAACTGTACGCCGGAAGAATCCCATGTCGGGTGGAGGATTGCCTGGTAAACTCGCCGACTGTTCTGACAAGGACCCTTCCAAATGTGAACTTTTCCTTGTGGAGGGAGACTCTGCAGGCGGTTCTGCCAAACAAGGGCGTTCCCGGGCTTTCCAAGCCATCCTGCCTCTGCGCGGTAAGATCCTGAATGTAGAAAAATCCATGTGGCATAAAGCTTTTGAAAGTGACGAAGTCAATAATATTATTCAAGCCCTCGGCATCCGTTTCGGCGTAGATGAGGAAGACAGCAAACAGGCCAATTTGCAGAAGCTGCGTTACCACAAAGTGATTCTTATGACCGATGCCGATGTGGACGGTTCACACATTGATACCCTGATTCTAACACTCTTCTTCCGCTATATGCCGGAACTCATTGAGCAGGGCTACGTTTATTTGGCTACACCACCTCTTTATCGTTGCAAGAAAGGTAAAGTGGAAGAATACTGTTACACGGAGGCCGACCGACAGCGCTTTATGCAAAAGTATGGCGATGGGAGTGAAACTGCAATCACGACACAACGCTACAAAGGTTTGGGAGAAATGAATCCCGGACAATTGTGGGAAACCACCATGAATCCAGAAAGCAGACTCTTGAAGCAAATTTCCCTCGACAATGCTGCAGAAGCCGATCATACTTTCTCCATGCTGATGGGTGATGATGTAGAACAGCGCCGTCAATTTATAGAGAAAAATGCTACATTTGCCAATATCGACGCATAAAAGAAATTTTCGCGTTTTTCTTTTTGCTATTAAACTAGTATAAACGAAATAAAGGGCTGAATTCACAAAAAGATTTCAGTCCTTTATTTTTTGCGTTCCAAATTATAACGGAAAGTAAAAAGCACATAATTAACGCCAATGTCCGATGACGATTCTATTCGAATATTTTCTTGTGCGTAATAATTGTAGTTTGTTCTTTCGTGGAAAATATCCGAGAAAGTTAGCAAAAACGTCCCGTTGTTATTCAAAATCTTATGTTCCAGAGACAGATTCCACAATTTTTTTAATTTGTTTATGGCCGGATCTGCATAGCCCCGACGACGTAGTAGAGTGAAGTCCGTTGTCAGATCTGCCCAGTGATTGCGCCATGTTCCTTCTATGCAGCCACCATAGTCTCGGTATGAAACATTGTTGTCTGGCTGCAGCAGATTTTTGACGTGTCCATATTTCAAAATGCCACGCAGCGTGCCTATCAGTTTTGAAAAACTGTAGGAGCTGGAGAGATTACTCTCTACATTGAAATTGCGCATACAATTCTCATGCACAGTAGGGTCCGTTCCTACACTGATTTTTCCGTAATGGGTTGAATATTCCATTCTTTCGTCGATTTTTGTTATCAAATGGTTCCCAAAACACCGTTGATAGCTGCCGTGTTGATCCATATTCATTCCGCCACGGATATTTTCCATTTGAGAAATGCTGCCTCCGGTTTGTTCATTATAGTGAGTTACGTTGCCGATCTCATTAGTTTTGTGCATATAATTGATATTACCCATAATAGTTTGCTGATGTTTCGGCAGGTTGGCATTGCAGTTGACTTGTATACTATGTCGACGGGTTGGTTTTAGATTTGAATTTGTTTTTACAATGTAAAGTGGTGAACTGTCGTCTGTATAAGGTATCAGAGATTGTAGTTCCGGATAGATGGTTTCAAACTGATAAGAAGTGGAAAGATTACAGAAATCCCCCATTTTTATATGGGTGTTGATATAGGGTTTCAGAGGTGCCACATGGCGAATTAGTGACGTATCGATGCTGCCGCGGAAGAAATTCAAATGTTCTCGTTGGGGTATCAAAAACAAACCAGGTAGTAGGACAATATTTTTGAAAGAAACATTGAATTCCAAAAGAATTTCATGTTCTAATTTATGCATTGTGGAATGCGAACTATTTGAAATGTCATAAGCTTTCGACATCAATGAATCATTTGGTAACTGACCGAAAGAAATTAGATCACCTAAGCGTTCCAATCTGTAAAGATCATTCTTTGCATGAGAATATTCTGGCTTAAAAGAATAGGATAATATCATATTCATAAATTGCTTAACAAGCGAAACGTTCCATACTACAGAAATATCGGTCGAAAGAGAGTTATTAAGAGAAAGTGTATAATGATTTACCAATTCATTTTGTTTTTGGAAATTTCGGTAATAACGAATATCAGAGCGATTAAAACTGCGTTCATGATTATTATTGAAATTAACGTCCACCTTAATGATTAAGCTATTTTTGGCATTAAAATTATGAATGTAATTTCCAAATAAGTGTCCAGAGGTTAAATGATTTGCGCCGTAACTTTTATTTACAGTTTCATTAACAATGGCCTGATGCATGCTGTCAATGTTTTCAAGAGGAGAAGAATTTAATTTGTATGGGTCTTTGTCGAATTGTGCTGTTTGCGAAAAGCCTGTAGTTCTATTTTCCAGATGATTTAATTCTCCGCTATAATTGAATTTGTTTTTTTGTGTAAGTTGTTCTCCTGACAGGTCCCATTCCGCGTCTTTGTTGCAAGAGAAATCATGTGATTTGCTGATAGAATAATTGTTGCTGCTGTCATTTAAGGACTCGCTAGTATTGTTATACCGGTTAATATTTTTGTTAGTATCCAAATAGTGCGCGTTTGTACTAAAAGAACTGAACCCGTTTTCGCCTATTTTCTTATTTCGTGACATTTGCGCTTCGATACTTTGTTGTGTGGAGGGTTCTAATTTATCTACATAACTCCAATGGCCATAATAACGGTTTTGTTCACCAATATTGTTCATGTTAGCTTTTATGGTAATAGGTGTTTGTTCACTCAAACTAGTTGCTTGTATTTGACCTACATATTTGGAATGATCTCCCGCTCCGATACGTGCATTGCCATACCACTCCTCCATCCATTTCTTCTTTACGTTGATATCAAGAACCATTTTACCTTGTAAATTGGGATCAATGTCATTGTCGCTTTTCTGATAAGCTTTTACGTTTTTGATAGCTTCTGAAGGCAAACTATTGAGTACCGTTGGGGCTTTGAGAAAAAGTAGTTTTCCATTAAAAATAATTACTACAGGTTTTCCCATCCAATAATATTGTCCATCAGAAATCTGCACTCCTGGTAGTTGTTCCATTAATTCGTCCATTCTGACTCCTTTATCCAAGTTGAATGCCAATGGATTGAATATTACGGAATCGCCTACAACCTTAAATTTATCTCCGTGTCCCCGTACAAATGTGGATTTCAATATGAGATCAGTTGGCTGCAGTTGTAATGTGTCCAGCCTGACCGTGTCGGCAGTGAACATTTCATAAATAGTTTTGCGTTCTAAATGATACCCCATATATGCTGCAAGCAAATATATCCTTTTGTATCCGGATTTTACCTCAATAGCAAAATGCCCCAAGCTATCGGTTATTTGTTGACTAATTAATGAGGAATCTGAATTTTCTGCGCCAAAGGCCTGCACAACGGTACCTTCTAAAGGCTGTTTTGTCTTGGCATCAACAACGCAACCAGTAAATAGGGCTTTTTTTATTAAAGAATTTTTGTTACGTTGTGTTTGGGCTTCGAGAGATAGGCAGAGGCATAGGCCTAGCAAAATAAATAAGAATACAAGAGTCGAGTTCTTCATTTTTCGTTGAGTAGAACAAGGCAAATATAGTTCTTTTTTATTACTTAAAGGATTATTTTCACAAAAACAAGTTCTTGCAAGCATGATCGCAAAAAGATATTTTCATTCTCTGAAAATAAAAAATCACTGCAAGGCGTTTTGCCTGCAGTGATTCTGACTAAAAATAGTTTGCTTTTTACAAATCGGTGTCCATACAGCAAGCCGGATTTTGTGACAGAACTTTTAGGTGCAGTTTGTCTCCCGTTTTCTGCAAAATAGCTACTGTAGCCTCATTTCGTTCTGGACCGCCGCCAATATATACCGGGAAGTTGGCTCCGTCAAGTCCTTTCGATACGAATCTGTAAGCATGTTCGTGGGCAAAAATACCCAGATCAAAGGGTTGTTTACTTAAAAGAGGCCCCCATGTATCTTTGCAGGGATGATAAGCATCCGTAGGTCCGAAGATGGGAATATGGCAAATTAAGATGCGTCGTTTGGCACTGCGAAACGTTTTCGTTTTTAATTCACTTTGAATGAACGAAAGTTCGTCCTGCCGCAAGCTTGTAAAGTCGTTGAGGCCGGCATATACAGGAACGGAATCGGGCTTGTCCTCTCCGCAGTCGAGTATCATAAAGTGCGTATCACCCCACTTGAAAGTGCCGTAGGTTTTGTCGTTGTGGTAACCAATCAGACTGTGCATACCGGCAGAATAGGAATTGCGTATTTCGTGATTGCCACGGATGAAAATCACAGGAATTTCAGCTGCATCGATCGCGTCGGCATAATGATGAATCATGCCGATGGCGTGGTCGCGGCTTTCAGGCTCGGGCAAACAATCGCCGTTGAAAATAATGAAATCAGGTCTTACTTCTTTTGTCAGACCTCTCAAATAATTATAGGTGTCATAATTCTCGTGCAGGTCATTAAAAATTAGTGTTGTGAAATTCTTATTGGCTGCTGCGGGTGTTTTAAAGGAGTAGAAACGGCTACGCGCAGTGTCTCCAAAATGCGTTTCATAAGCTTTTTTACAGAGTATGTCGACTGCGCAAACGCGATAGAAATAGTGCTCTCCTGGTTTTAAATGATTCAAGATAATTTTATTCTCTACGTCGTAACACATCTCCTGACCGTCTTGCAACGTACGTGCCCGTTGAGTATGGAGACTGTCTGGCCCGTATTCTATCCAGCAGTGACAGGCTGCGCCGGTTTGAAACATTACGGTCATACTTGTTGGCTGCGAGTCCTGAAGGTAAGGTTGTGAGGGTATTAATTCGGACACCGGAATGCCCAGACGCAGATCGGCAACTACGGGACGGTGGTCGGAAGCTACTTTCTCTTCGGGTACCCATTGGGAACAAGTTGCCGCACGCCCACCCCGATAGAGTGCAATGTAGTCGATACATTCATTAGGTTTGTCGGCAGGAAATGTTGATGTACTGGTATCCGAACAAAAATCAAAATATTTTCCTACCTCTTTAATAAGTGCGGATTTGGGGTTGTCATTCCAGTCTCCGGCAAGAAAAAAAGGCTTTTTATATTGCTGTGCAACTTTTAGAATGATGGGGAGTGACGCCAGGCGCTCGCTTTCGTCGAGCGACAAATGCGTACAAGCTAGCACATACTTTCCGAATTCCACTACAAGCAATGTCCTGGCTTCGTCCTTTCCCGGAAGTGCTAGTCGTTTTATCTGTAGGGGGCGCTCCTTGCTCAGAATTCCCACACCATATTTACCTCCATCAAAATCAATGGCAGGTCCATAGGTCGGTCGCATTAGCGTCATCCGACCCAAATCTTCCAATTCGTAACGTCCTTTACTGCGTTTGGCACAACTGTCTAATTCCTGGATAGCTACCACGTCAGGTTGTTGATTACTGATAACGCCTGCAGTGCGTTCCAAATCCAATTGATCATCCAGACCGGCGCCGTGACGTATATTATAGGTCATGATTCTTAAGTTGTAAGGCGTTTTCTGTTGGTTCTCTCCGTTTGCAGACGAGGGGCAAAGTGTCGAAAGTAGTAATAAGAAGATTAAAAAAATGGGAAACGTATATTTTCCACTTCTACAGATCATCGAAAAAGATTTTATCATCATCATAGATTTTCATTGTATCATACTACAAAGTTATTAAAAAATGCTGAACCGCCTTTTTTCAAGCGATTTAATTATATATTTTGAAAAAAAACATTCAAATATTGTGGATGAATAAAATATGATCTAAAAGTCTGACTTAAGTCAATTTTTCAACTAAAAACAGATAAAATTGCAATTTTATTTTGGCTAATTTTGAAAAAGTGACTACATTTGCAGTGAATAAATTTAGAATTAGTCATAAAAATGATAATTACACTAAAGATAGTTTGAGGTTCGTTTGTGTTCGTGCTTTGTAGTGATACAAGGTACGTACTTTATTTGCTTTTTTAAAATCACGAGGACGCTTTCGAGCGTTCTCTTTTTTTGTTTGATGGAAACTCCTTCCTGCTCGTTCTGACAAAATGATACTCAAAATCTTTAAAAGTGAGAGGTATAAAGCAGATAATAAGAAGAATCTTTTTTAGAGGATAAGAATGTCATTATTTAAAAGTTTAGTAAGGTCAGTGCATCGAGAATTTGTCCCAATTTGTATGGATTCAGAGAACCGATTAACGAAGTATGAGTTTGAAAAAAATATATTTGTTGTATTTTCAACGAATGGCCTCATTGTTTTTACGAATACGAACTTTAGAAAGAGGTTCTAAACAAGCAGCTTTTTTATGAATCAGACTAGTAAAATACAGTAGGGTATTTTAATTTGTCCATAGAAGTAGTTGAGACCATAAATAATGGAGTGTAGTAAAAGGTTGCAAAGTTCACAATATGATTAGACTATTTTATTTGAATGTGGTTCAGTCATGACAATAGTTGAATTGTCGTGAAAAAGAATATCACATAAAAAACAGATGAAGTGACCCAAATGTGACCTATTTAAAACAGAAATAACGCTAACAGCTTGAATAATAAGTGTGTTAGCGTTATATTTAGTACTCGAAGTGGGACTTGAACCCACACAGCCATTACTGGCCAAGGGATTTTAAGTCCCTCGTGTCTACCGATTCCACCATTCGAGCATCCTTTTGTGTACGCTCTCGTACTTGATGAGTGCAAAATTAAACAAATTCTTTTATCCTTGCAAGAAGTTTGTGCTTTTTTAGTGAGGAGAAAAAGTTTTGCGGGTAAAGAAATTCAAATATTGTTCACAACTAAAGTGTTTGAGCCGTTGTAAACAACCATGTAGCGATAAAGTTTGATGCCATTGTCACCAGTTTTAATAATGCCCAAATTATTGAGATCATAAGTGCGCTTGCAACGGGTGCAGTAGGCTTCGCCATTTTCTTTAAGTGTAAGAGGTTTTGTGATATCGTCGTTCTTGTAACAGTTGGGGCAGGCGCGGTCAAAGCAAAGCAAGGGCAATTCGCCTGTTGTCATGTCTGGTACATTGGAGCGCCCGACTATGAGACCGCCAATCCAAGTCACTTGTTTATAGTAGTCTGCGTCTGTGAGGTTGTCCTGGTAGGATTCTGTAGGACTTTGGAAATAAAGGGTTGTGCCCTGTGCAGAAATTGAACAATACGAGCCCGTACCTGTTATGGCCGTATATAGTGGATGGGCGGTGAGTACTTTGGTATAATTGAAAAAAGCCCGATATCTGGAATATACGTTTTGTACGTTGTCCTGACTGCATGAAGAAAAGAAGAGCAGGATGAAAAAGGCGAGTGCTAAAAAACGCCGAAGGGGAATATTCATGATTTCAGAAGATTGCGGATGGCCTCCTGAGCTTGTTCGAAGTGGAATTCCTCGAGAATAGCGTTCATGTGTACAGCTATTTCGTGGTTACAAAGGTTGCCGATGCTGCCTTCGTGAGTATGATGGATATTCTTGTTGGGAACGAAGTGACCAGCTTCAATTTCACGTCCCACCTGCTTGTAGGCATCTCTGAAAGGAGTGCCAGCTGCGGCGCGACGGTTCACTTCCTCTACGCTGAACATGGTATTATAGAGGGGATCCTCGAGAATATGCTCGTTAACCTTCATTCTTTTTACAATGTAAGTGGCCATATCGAGGCAATTTGTCAGATCGGCGAATGCGGGGAGAAAAAGCTCTTTGATAATTTGCAAATCCCGGAAATAACCGCATGGCAGGTTATTCATGATGAGCAGGATCTCGTTGGGAAGGCCTTGAAGTTTGTTACACTTGGCTCGAATTAGTTCAAAAACGTCAGGGTTTTTCTTGTGCGGCATGATACTCGAGCCCGTGGTACATTCGGCGGGGAGTTTAAGAAAACTGAAATTTTGAGAATTGAAAAGACAGGCATCGTAAGCCATTTTTGCCATAGTTCCAGCAATCCCAGCCATGGCAAAAGCTACATTGCGTTCTGTCTTTCCGCGTCCCATCTGGGCATAGACTACATTATAGTTGAGAGATTCAAACCCAAGCAAATGAGTTGTCTGGGTCCTGTTGAGGGGAAAGGACGAGCCGTAACCTGCGGCAGAGCCCAAAGGATTGCGATTGGCCATGCGATAGGCTGCCTGCAGAAAGAGAAGATCATCCGTCAAACTTTCTGCGTACGCGCCAAACCATAAACCAAAACTGCTGGGCATTGCCACCTGCAAGTGGGTGTAGCCGGGCATGAGTACATTCTTATAGCATTCGCTCTGTGTTTGGAGCTCATCGAAAAGTGTTTTTACTTTTTTCGCAATCAAGAAAATCTGATGACGCATGAAAAGTTTTAAATCTACCAAAACCTGATCGTTGCGAGAGCGTCCGCTGTGGATTTTTTTACCCATGTCGCCCAAGTTCCGGGTCAACATGAGTTCTACCTGAGAATGAACATCTTCTACACCGTCTTCAATAGCGAAGTTTCCGGTTTGAGTGATTGCATAAATTTTTTTCAGTTCTGCAAGCAGTATGGGAAGTTCGTTTTTGGAGAGAAGCCCTATGCTTTCGAGCATGGTGATATGAGCCATGGAGCCCAATACGTCGTAAGGAGCCAGATAGAGATCCATTTCGCGGTCGTGGCCCACAGTGAAGCGGTCTATGGCTTCATTAACTTCAACGTCCTTTTCCCAAAGTTTGTTAGCCATGTCAGTCTATTGATTATTGTAAGGTAGTGAAGCTAAGATGTTGGCAATGGTGTTAACGCCTTGTTGTAAAGGTTTGCTAACCATGCCACGGATAAAGAGGTTGAGCTCGGCTCGGAGTGTAAGCTTCATTTTGCAGGAATTTTCGTCCACCGGTATGAGCTGAATCCACATGGTGACATTGATTGGAGTGTGTTCTCCTTTAAATTTTATTGTTTGGGGCTCTTCGCGCTCGATGATGCGAAGGCAGACGTCGCCTACGGGAGATCCCGAGAAACTCAGACTGTCGCGGTCGAAAGAAATTTTGTCCAATTTCTCACGAATATCGCCGGTATTATATTTGTCAGCTTCCTGCTGCAAACGCTCTTGGAAGGCAGGGTCGTTGAGACGTTCTTTGACTTGTGCCAAATTATTGAGATCGGAGAGATATGCGTAAACCGTTTCTTGTGGGTGCGAAATGATTTTGATGTCGCTAACAAAGTCGCTCATAAGATATTATTTGTATGGAAAATTTAGATGTCCCAGTTTGCAGGGTTTTTGCGCCAATTATTGAGGATGGGTACGTGAGCATTATTGATATAACCTGTTTCCAAGGCGCTTTGAACCACAGCCTGATAGTTTGTGAGGGTGATAAGTTTTACTTGTGCTTTTTTGAAAGCCTCTTCAGCAATGGGGAAACCATAGGTGAATGCGGCCACCATGCCGACGACTTCACAATCCTGACGTAAGGCTTCAACAGCTTTGAGACTGCTGCCACCGGTTGAAACGAGATCTTCCACAACGACAACTTTCATGCCCGGGCTGAGTTCACCCTCAATTAGGTTTTCGAGCCCATGGTCTTTGGGTTTCGAACGTACATAGACAAAAGGCAACTGCAACTCGTCTGCGACCAGTGCTCCTTGCGGAATAGCTCCGGTTGCTACACCTGCTATAGCATTTGCTTCTGGAAAGTTTTCAAGAATAATTCTGCAAAATTCAATTTTTATGAAAGAGCGTAGAAGGGGATAGGAAAGTGTTTTACGGTTGTCGCAATAAAAAGGAGACTTCCATCCTGATGCCCATGTAAAGGGGCTTTCGGGTTGAACTTTAATGGCTTTAATCTTAAGCAGCTTTTCGGCAAAAATAGTGTCTAATGTATTCATCACGTTTATGCTTTTTATTTTGCTCGCAAAGGTAGTGCATTTTTGGTGAAGAGCAAAGCGGGAATCTTGCTTTTTGTGTTTGTGCTTATAGAAGAAGGAGGTGTTCAATTATTGCTGAGATGGCTTGGTTTGGGCTTTGAAATGGCTTTTCAGAACACATCAGTTTGAAAGACCGTAGTTTTTGTTTCTGCCGATTGTTGAATTATGCTATCTTTGCAGAGAAATAAAAAGATGTGACATGAAAATCATTCGTTTTCTGAAAGACTGGACACTGCCTGTTGCCATGTTTACGGGAATTTTATTGTATCTTGTTTTTGCGTTTGTTCCTAGTTTAGAAGGGACCGCAAATTTCTTCAGACCAGTTTTCGAATGGATTTTGCCGATGATATTGTTTCTGGTTCTTTTCGTGACATTTTGCAAAGTGGATTTTACTAAAATGCGTCCTGTGGGGTGGCATTTTTGGATCGGAGTTTCACAATTTCTACTTGTCTTGATTTTGTTGGCTGTGATACTGCTATTCCATTTGCAAGGTGGGGGACTTATTCTGGCTGAAGCTGTAATGGTAAGTATCATTGGACCATGTGCTGCTGCGGCTCCTGTTGTTACCACGAAGTTGGGCGGCAATCTGGAAAGGATGACTACTTATACTTTTATTTCAAACCTTCTGACAGCATTGTTGATCCCTGCAGTTTTTCCTTTGATTAATCCTGCGGCAGAAATCAGCTTTCTGCATGCTTTTGCCGAGATCCTTTATCGCGTGTGCATTGTGTTGTTGGTACCCATGTTGCTAGCCTATGTGGTGAAACACTTTATTTGTTGGTTTTATTTATGGATAAAAGGGCTCAAGGATCTTTCGTTCTATCTGTGGGCCTTTTGCTTGGCAATAGTTACAGGTACGACGGTTAAAAATATTGTTCATGCTAATTCTACGGTCGAATTTATACTGTTGATAGGTGTTTCAAGCTTTATACTCTGTATGGTGCAATTTTCAGTTGGACGTTTTGTGGGGCGACATTTTGATAGCACAATAGAGTCTGGACAAGCTCTTGGTCAAAAAAATACGGCCTTTGCCATCTGGATTTCAAATGTCTATCTGAATCCTCTTTCTTCTGTTGGCCCCGGTTGCTATATTCTATGGCAAAACATTATTAATAGTTTGGAACTATGGCAACATCGTAAGGGTGAGAAAGTACACTGAGGATTCATACAAGCCAAACAAATGAGTAGTATTATGCGAAAAATAAAACAATACATAAGGTTGTCTGTTCTCATGACCGTCTTATTTATTGTGATGGCCTGTCAGGATGAAAAGTTGACAATAAATCCGACAACAAGTGAACGGACATTGTTTCTATACTATCCATGGTCATCTGATTTGACTCAATATTTTACACATAATATTTCAGATTTGGAATCTAGTCTGAAAACGACCGATATGACCGAGCAAAAAGTGATAGTTTTTATGTGTACTAGTGCTACTGAGGCCTCCTTGTTTGAATTGCAGCGTAACGGGCAAGAGATTAAAAAGGTGATAGTGAAGAACTATTCGAAACCGGCCTATACAACTTCTGCCGGCATAACATCGTTTATAAATGACGTAAAGAAATTTGCGCCTGCCAAAGTTTATTCTATGGTTATCGGTAGTCATGGCATGGGTTGGCTTCCTGCTGAAAACACAGGTTCGGATAATCGTCTGTTGCATGTTCTTTCTATTGACACGACACAAATTTTTATGACGCGTTTTTATGGGGGAGAGACCAGGGAAGATCGGACGAACATTAACATATTGGCCAAAGGCATTGTTGATGCGGGAATCAAACTGGAATATATACTTTTTGACGACTGCTATATGTCATCAATAGAAGTTGCCTATGAATTAAAAGATGCAACAAACTATCTGATTGGTTCTACAAGCGAAATTATGGCATATGGTATGCCCTATGAAATAATGGGAAAATCCTTGTTGGGCAATCCTGATTATCAGGCTGCGTGTGATAGTTTTTATTCGTTTTATGCAAAGTATAATCCGCCTTGCGGCACACTAGGGGTTACGGATTGTTCTCAATTGGACAGCATGGCCATGTTGATGAAAAAGATAAATGCCCATGACACGTTCAATGAGCAATGTTTAGATTCATTGCAGCAAATGGATGGTTACATCCCACCTATTTTTTATGATTATGAGGATTATGTAAAGCATCTATGCACTGATGCTACTTTACTTGGCCGGTTTAAAGAACAGTTGATGCGTCTTGTTCCCTACAAAGTGCATACTAAATATTTTTATACCATGAATGGGGGAATGAAACCGATTCATACGTTTTCAGGCATTACAATATCTGACCCCAGTATCTCTGCAGCTACTGAAACTAAAAAGGAAACAAAATGGTATCGGGCTACTCATTGACTTATGGGCACTTCAGTTGTAAAAAAGATTATGCCTAAAATAGTTCAATCTTGATGCGAAATTTTTAGATGCAATTTGTAACAGACGTTTCTAAAACTTGGATGTCAATGAAATTTCAGATAAAGTTGTAACTTCGTGGCGTCAAATGAAATATAAAATGAAAAAGATTCTTCTTGTTGGAGTGTTATGGTTTTCCGTCGGGTTATCAGTTTTTGGAATCGGAGAAAAACGTGCATTTTCATTGCGCGATGTATATGCTGTGCAGAGTGTGAGCGCAGTTAGTGTGAGCCCTGGCTGCAATCAGTTGGCTTTCATCCTGAGTAAAACTGATTTGAAAAAACACAGTTCGCAGTCAGATCTTTATTTGATGTCAGCAGATGGGAAAGATACTTTGCGCGTGACATCCGACGGAAAAAGTTCGAGTCCTCATTGGAGTAAAGATGGCAGAAGTCTTTATTTTACGTCTGGCAGAGGAGGTATGGAACAATTGTATCGTTACAGTTTGTCAGACCAAAGAACAATAAAACTTACAGACTACAAATTGGGCGTTTCTGATCCTGTGTTTTCGCCAGATGGAAAACGGATTGCTTTTCAGGCAAAGGTATGGCCTGAGGCGGGTGCAGACGACAGTATGAATGTAAAGCTGAGTAACGAAAAAAGTGCAGGTCCGGTGCAGGCTCATGTGTCCGATGCTTTGCTTTTTCGTCACTGGACGTCTTATCGGGACGGACAATACACACATATTGTTGTTTACGATCTAGATACAAAAACTTATCGTGACGTAACTCCTGGACGTTTTGATTCTCCTGTATTTTCTCTTGGTGGAGAAGCTGGGGTCACGTTTTCACCCGATGGACAAGAACTCTGTATGGTTTCTAATCGAACGCTAAATCCCGAATCCAATACTAATGCCGATTTATGGTTGCTTTCCTTGAAAGAAAATGAATGGCGCAATATTACGGCAGATAATTCAGCTTGGGACGGTAGTCCGAAGTATTCTCCAGACGGTCATTATATTGCTTACCGTATGCAAGAAGTAGCAGGTTATGAATCGGATCGTTTTCGTATTGCTGTTTACGATCGGGAAACCGGGAAAAAAATTATCCTAACTGAGAATTTTGATAATTGGGCAGACGATTTTGAATGGAGCAGAGATAGTCGAACAATTTATTTTTTAGGTGAAGAAAAGGGCTATCAACCACTTTTTAAGGTGGATTTGAAAACCTTGAAAATTACAAAGATTATTCCAAATCGTTCTATTTCTGCTTTTGAAACAGATTTAAAAGGAAATATCTACTTTACTGCAAGTAGCACATGTAAACCTACGTCTCTTTTTCAATGGGATGCAAAAAAACGCATGGCTAAGCAGCTTACCTATTTTAATCAAAAAATGGAAGATGAAGTAGACTTGCGCCCTTCTGAAGCTTTTTGGGTCAAAGGAGCTAAAGGCGACAGTGTAGAATATTTTGTAGTTAAACCGCATGATTTCGACCAGAACAAAAAATACCCTTTAATCATAAATGTACACGGCGGTCCTCAAATGCAGTGGATGGATTCCTATCGAGCTGATTGGCAGGTCTATCCCGGAGCAGGCTACGTGTTGGCTTATCCGAATCCCCACGGTTCCACAGGTTATGGACAGAAATTCACACGTGCTATTTCAGGTGACTGGGGTGGCAGTCCTTATGAGGATGTGATGGCTGTAACAGATGCATTGGCTAAATTGGATTATGTGGACTCTACGCGTATGGCAGCTATGGGGTGGAGCTATGGAGGCTATATGATGAATTGGCTGCAGGGCCATACGCGACGTTTTAAATGTTTAGCTTCTATGATGGGCGTATATGATTTGCGTTCTATGTGGGGTTCCACTGAAGAACTTTGGTTCCCTGAGTTTGAATTAGGTGGACGTCCTTGGGAGTCTTCACTTTATGAAAAATGGTCGCCTTCAATGTATGCCAAGAACTTTGCAACGCCGACACTTGTGTTGACAGGAGAATTAGACTATCGAGTGCCATATACACAAAGTTTACAGTATTTTACCACACTTCAAAGTCTTGGAATTCCTTCGCGTCTGATTGTGTTTAAGTATGATGGTCATTGGCCGGGCACACTCAATTCGATGCCGGTTTATTACAATGCGCATTTGGAATGGTTCCATCAATATCTTGGAGGTGGTTCAGCCCCCTATCGTACGGAAGATATGGTGAACAACCGCGTGGATTACTGAGAAATAAAAAAGAGGCCGGATGAGTTGAAAATCATCCGGCCTCTTTTTTATGATATAAATCAGAGAATTTTTCCGTCTAAATCAGCATAATGTGGATTGTGGTCTGAGAGGAAAAGGCCATTCTTAAGATGAGAGTCAGAGATGACCGCTTTTTTTACTATCAAGTTGGGTGAAAGGAAAATAAAATCTATTTTTTCTCCGTTGTTATCGGGAATGCGTCCGAAATCTTGAAAGCTGGATTTCATGCCGTCACGTTTTTGGGCTATTTGATAAGCATCGTTGAGAGGGAAAAGACGTGTTTTCATTGTGGAATAGCAAGGAGAATCTGCAGTAACATTAAAATCGCCAGTGATCATCATCGGAAGGTTATTTGCAATCCGATTCAAACGCTCTTTGATAAGCATTGCACCATTGCTGCGCGCCTTTGGGCCTTTATGGTCAAGATGTGTATTGGCATAAACGAAGCTGTTCCCGGTTTTGATGTCTTGCAAGATGGCCCAGGAACAAATTCTGCGACATGCCGCGTCCCAACCGAGAGAGGGCACGTCGGGCGTTTCGCTGAGCCAGAACCATCCGCTCTTGATGAGTTTGTATTTGTCCTTCAAATAGAAAACCGGCGAATATTCGCCACCTTGAATACCATCATCACGACCAACACCTACAAAAGAATAGGCCGGAAGTCCTTTGGTGATGTCCTGCATTTGTGGATTTGTAGCTTCTTGCAGACCGAACACGTCGGGTTTCGTCTTTTTTAAGTAATTGCAAACTGCATCTTTGCGATTTGTCCAAACATTGTTGCTGTCGACAGAAGTGAGCAGGCGGATGTTGAACGTCATGATACGAAAGGTACGCGCATCCATATGCTCAAAGCCTTTGAGCATAAGGGCTACGAGAATAAACAGAATGAGGAAAAGTCTTTTTTTCATTGTTCCGATAGTTTAATTTACATATTTAATTATTCTGCATCATCAAGTCGATGGCCCGACGAAGTTGTTCGTCATCGCCGGAAAGCATTTGCGAAGGTGTATTATTAATTTCAACATCAGGATCTAATTGTTTGTTTTCAAGAGGTTTACCGCTCATGTCGAGACAATTTACTTCTGGTAATCCTAAAATAAGAGAGGGGTCTTCCTGACGCTCCCACCAGACGGCCGTCATGGTTCCGGCCATCGGCATCCCTACGAGTTTACCCAATCCGAGGGCTTTATACATGGAAGGAAATCCGTTAGCGTTGGAGTAGCAATCTTCACAAACCATGACGCATGATGGACGATTCCATCTGTTGAATGGGTCAACGCCAAGTTTTTGTCCGCGTGAGTTGTAAACTTGAAATTGTTTGCCACTGAGTAAGATAGCCAGATCATCATGAAGCCAGCCACCGCCATTGTGACGCTCATCGACAACGAGGGATTGACAATTCCGGAATTTTCCTAAAATTTCGGAGTAAATGGTACGGAAACTTCTGCTATCCATGTCTTCTATGTGGACGTAGCCTACTTTTCCTTTGGAATATTCTTCTGTATATTTTTGAGCACGGCGAACCCAACGCTTGTAGAGTAATTGGTTGAGAGATGCTGTTGTGATCGGCTTTACGTGGGTTTCAAATGTTTTACCTTTTTCATCAGTAAGTGTGAGTAGAATCCACTGTCCGTCTTTGCCGGAAAGAAAAGGAAAATAGTCTACATCCTTTTTAATTTTTTGATGATTGATTTCCTGAATGGTGCAGCCTGCTTTAATTTTGCTGTCTGGTAAATCAAGTGGGCCGTTTGGTACCACTTCCTGAATAAGTAGGCCGTCATCTTGGTAGTCTGGATCAAAAAATGCTCCGAGTTGAGCTGTTGCAGGGCAGGTTGTTGTAGCCCTATATTTGAGCCCGGTGTGTGAGCAATTGAGTTCACCGAGAAGTTCACTGAACATTTCACTAAGCTCTCTCGAATTTCCAATATTTGGTAGAAAACGATGATAATGAGCTGAGAGAGACTTGAAATCTATACCATGATAGTTTGTGTCGCAGAAGCGTGCAAGTACTTGGTTGACGCAGTGATTGAAAATGTATTCGCGGCATGCTTCGGTCTGACCTTCTTTTTCAGCTTTAAAAGGTAGGTCCTTGACACTGCCATCGGTGAGCGTTATTTTGCGCAAATTGCCGTTACACATATAGAGCGCTTCTCCTTTTTGATCGGGAATAAACTGTCCTCCTCCAAGTCCTTTACAAATTATTTTTGTGGAGTTGTCCTCCAGATCGTGTACCCAGAGATCAAAACCATCTTCAAAACTGGCTATATAGTAAAGCTTCTTGCCATCTGGAGTTAGGTACATGCCACCTAAATTGGAGGAATTGATAGTGAGGCGTTTGACCCGATCTTCACAATTTTCAAAATCCAATTTAAGCGGTTTGATGCTATCTATTTTGATTCCTGAAGAATCTTTTGATAACTCTGTCAAAGCATTCTTCTTTTTTTTCTGTCTTTTATTTTCTTTCGATTTTGTTTGTGCGGAGTCTTTTTTCTTATTGGTGGAATCGTTATTGGATTTTAGTCTTTCTTGGTAAAGTGTGCGGTCTTCTTTATTTAGATTAGACAGCTCGTAGGCTTCACGGTCAAGAAACATGATGTAAACGTCGTCTTCGGATCCCCAGCTACCATGACTCCTAAAACCAGCTCGATCGGAAGCCCAGATAATAGCTTTACCTCCGAGAGCCCACTGGGGAGATTTGTCTGAATATCCACTGTTAGTAAGGTCTGTGATTTTCTTTCCATCGGCACTGACAACAGCTATGTCCATGTTATTCCACCCGTTTTCACCCATATAAGAGGTAAGAATCCAACGGCTATCAGGAGACCATTCGAAATTCATATCACCGTCAGAATAGGAAAAATTAAATTTGGCAGGAAGAGCTACGTTAATACTTTTAGTCTTAACGTCGTAAACTCGTATTTCTGTGCGGTTGGCCAGAAATGCAATCTTTTTGCCGTCTGGTGAAAATTTGGGGAGAGTGAAAGGTTCTTTTCCGGTTAAGAGAACCTCTTCTTTAATATCTGTAGCGTAAGTGAATCGTTTATCTGCTTTGTTTTGCAATTTCATGGAGAAAATGCTCCAGGTTCCGTTACGCTCAGAACTGTAAACAATGGTGCGTCCATCGGGGCTGATGTCTGGCTGCATTTCTTCTTCAGGTGTCGTGGTAAGACGTTTGGTTGTGGCATAGTCTGTCATCGTGGTGTAGAGATCTCCATTCAGTGTGAATGCAATTTCTTTTTCATCATTGGAGATATCAAAAGCTGTAGCTCCTGAAGATACAATTTGAGGTTGGTTGAAGTCTTCAGTGTCGTCCATCACAATATGAATATTTACTTTTTCCGGTTTGCTTCCCGGGCACAAAGTATAGAGAGAACCATCATGCGAAAAGCACAGGGTACCATTTGTCGCAATAGAGAGGTAGCGTACGGGATAGTCATTATAATTAGTGATTTGTTCTGAAGCAGAACCGATGGCATTCACCTTATAGACATTCATGGTACCGCTTTTTTCACTTAGAAAATAGTAGCCTTTTCCATCCGGAGTCCAAACACCATTGCGGTTTTCTACATTGTCGGTTGTGAGTTGACGGTAAGTGCGATTCGTTTTCTTGGTTTGTGAGAGAAAAAGATCTCGAGTGATGGGCGAATGGTGGTGTTTACGCCATTCGTCTTCATAACCTTTGTAATTGTGGTAGAGCATTTCACCATTTTTATTAATGGAAATTGCTTCCATTGTTAAGGCAGAAAATAGTTGCGGACGGTGACCTTGTAAATCAACACTGTAAACTTGGCTGTAGTTACCCGGGAATATGATGTCTTTTGCAGTAGGGATGTAGAATGCGGTATATAGAATATGTTCATTATCAAGAAAAGTTTGCACGGTTTCATTTGCAGAATTGGTCGTAAGTCGTTTCGGAACTCCTCCTTGGGCAGAAATGACAAAGACATCGAGACTTCCGTATCTGTCAGAAGAAAACGCAATTTCCTTTCCGTCGGGAGACCAACAAGGATATCCGTCATAAGCAGCATTGGAGGTGAGTCGGGTACTAGAGCCTCCTGAAACTGGAACAGTAAAAATGTCTCCTTTGTAAGAAAAGGCTATAGTTTGTCCATTAGGGGAGATCGTACTGTTGCGAAACCATTCAGCGGTTTCGTCGGCCCATAGAGGTAGGGACATTAAAGATAATAGTAAAAATAAAATTTTATTCATCATATTTGGGAGGTTCAGAATTTTAATTGGTAAGGCAGGTTAAAATGTTTGGCGCGTGTTTTCCAAAAATGATTACGTGCTTGCATAACCCATTTGAGGCATTGTGCTTCGTCTGCTTGTCTCGCATGTGCATATGCTAGTGCAAGAAAATGAAAAAATTCTGGTTGTCCCCAGAGGCGTGCAAAGTTTTGACATCCTTTTTTTATAGAAATTGGACCGAATTGCATCCGGTTGATATCAACAATGGAAAAGTGCCATTGGTCGTTTACAAAGTCAAAAAGAATATTCCCGGGTGAATAGTCTCGGTGATAAATTCCATTTTCGTGCATACGAGCCGTAAAGAAGGCAAAGGCCGTCAGAATGTCTGTGCACTTCTCCACAGGAGTATCACCAAATTCATAGAATCGACGGCTATACGGACAGTGTTGACTAATAAAATAGGAAAAATTGATGAGCCCGAATGAATTCCTGTCTTCTATATAGGCTACGGGGTTTGGGGTTTCGCAAGATGCGGCAAGCACGCGTTCCGGGTAAATGAAAGCACGTTCCCCCTTTGGTTTACGAAAAAAACTGTAAACAAAACGATTGAGTAAAGACGGTTTATGGTAACGTTTTACGTTCCAGCTTCCGAATTCTGTTTGAAAAGTTTTGATCGTGTTGCGCCCTTTATGGACAATCTCGCCGTTAAGCTCAAAATTGTTTACAATTTGTTCTACATCTTTGCGCTGATTTTTGTATTCAGGAGTCAAAAGTATTTTTCTAGTCATATGTTGGCTTATTAACGGTTATTTCTGCTTTTCCTGGTTGCGTACGTTGACGTTTCCAGCGATTGTGAGTCCATAACCAGAAGCTGGGCTCCTTTTGTATACTTTTTTCCAGTAGATGCATATATTGTGTCGTCAGGACTTGTTCTGGCAAACTGTTCACATCGTTTGTTATCAAACGGAAATGACAGTTATAATAACCCCGGCGAGGACGTGTCATTTCAGCGTAATAAACGGCAGCATTTACTTTTTTTGCGATTCGTTCGGTTCCTGTAAAAACAGGCGTGTCTTGATGTAGAAAATTTATCCACATATGGATGTTTACCCAGCGTGGCGCTTGGTCTGAAATAAATCCGATGACGGCTCTTTCTCGACGCTGCTTATAACCCATAATATAGCGCAGTGATTCGTTCTTCTTGATATTTGCGCCTCCGTAGCGACTTCGTATTTTATAAAATAAGTGATCAAAAGCTTTATTGCGTAAACTGCTATATAGTTGAGCACAGTGCATTCCCTCCTTAGCCCACCATTGAAGAGATGCGGCGTATTCCCAATTACAATAATGTCCCAAATAAACAAATACAAAATTATGATCCTTCAAAGATTGGTCCATTTCATCAACACCATCAAAGACCATGTGCTTCATGATGTTCTTTTTTTTCATCGTGAGTAATTTGATGTTTTCAACAATGTAATCGCATAAGAAAGCGTAAAAACGGTGCTCAATAGAACGTAGTTCTTCGGGCGTTTTTTCAGGAAATGACCTGCTAAGATTTTTTCTAACGATGTGACGACGGTATCTTGCAATGTAATAAATAATAATATATAAAAAGTCAGATATCCGATAGAGTAACCACATCGGTAGTAAGGAAAATAGATAAACAAAACTATATAAAATGTATGTTTGGGCTTTTTTCATGTTTTAATGCAAATTGCAAATCTTTTCAATGGTGTTGACTATTACTTCAGGCTTGATTCCTTGTAGACAGGCGTAATTGCCTTTTTTACAGTTCTTTTTCCCATATATTGAACATGGACGGCAGTCCATGTCGAGTTCTATTCGTTTATCTTGTTCTAATGGGTTTGGTGTAAAACCTGCATAGTGATGAGTTGCTCCCCAAATGGAAACAACCGGAGTATGACATAAGGCGGCAAGGTGCATGTTGGCAGAATCCATGGTTAACATCACGTTGAGGTGGTTTATGAGTGCCAATTCATCGGAGAGATTAAAGATTCCAGCAACAGAGGTGACACCTTTGTATGACGATTGCCACTTGCGGCACCAACTTTTTTCTTTCTCACCTGCGCCGAAGAGAAAAATGCGATTTTTTTCTTCACGGGAGAGTAGAGCAATGACTTTTTCCATTTTTGAAAGAGGATAAATCTTGCCTTTGTGTGCAGCGAACGGAGCTATACCTATCCAATGTAAATCTGCTTTTTTCCCCGTAAGTTGTTCCATTTTATCTGTTATATCGCTGTTTTGAAAAAGCGTTTGTGTGTCCATTCTGATTTCAAAAGGATAACCCAATTCTGCAAGTGTAGCGGCATAGCGTTGTGTGGTTGTTGTGAGCTGATGTAATTCTTTGTGACGGGAACGTGTCAGGCGTTTCTTTTCAGTGCGTCCTTTTTCTATAACGGCAGTTGGGATTCCTACCATCCGAAATGCCGTACACAAATATTTAGTACGTAATACATCATGCAAATCTGCTACTGCATCAAATTGCAGTTTGCGCAATTCGCAAAATAATCGATGCAGGCCTAACATGCCTTTATATTCATTGAGATTAACTCCGATAAAATGTACATTCTGAGGCATTGCCTCAAAAAGAGGAGTAGCCAAACTGCGACTCAATAGCGTTATCTCGTGCTGTGGATAGCGTTTGGCAAAAGAATATATCACAGGTACAGCCATAGCAATATCACCCAATGCAGAAAATCGTATTGCCAATATATGCGCCATTTTGTAAACACAGTTTCTTTTACAACGTTCAAAGTTACGGTAAAGCATGCGAAGAGCAAAAAAAAATGTATTTTTTTTTCTATTGGGGAACTTTTTGCTCCTTGGAACGATGATGTTAGTGATTATTCTATCACGCTGCAATACCATCTGGAGATACGAAGCATGATACCGATATTAAAAACTGTTTTTATAAAAAAATAACCTGGGCCAATTCGAACAAGTTTTCCCGTGATGCCGGTAAAAGGACCTTTAATGATACGTACTTGTTTTCCTACTTTAGCTTCAGCTTGTGTGCGGGGAATAAATTCTGTAAGTTTATACTCTGGATCACATAGTAAACGTATTTCTGCCATTTGACTATCTGTGATTGGAAAGTAGTTTATCGAATTCTGTTTAGTGTATATCCAAATAGGGAAAGGACAATTATTCATGATGGGAAGTAAAAGACTCTGTGCCAGTTGAGTCCTCAGAAACAACAGATTGTGCACAGCTGGTACCAGATGTTTTGCCGTTGGATGACCTTTACGGTCTGTATTGCTGTATGTCATGGGGACAAAACATTGCAGTCCTTGTTCTTCAAGGTATTTTTTAGCAACGAGTTCTCGACAACCAACAGTGTGTGCGGCATACCAAAGATTTTCAAAGTCTTCAGATACAGGGTTGCTCTTAATGGAGGTATTATTCTTTTCCATGGTGAATCGTAAGTTGTGGATAGGATATTGAAATGCCTTCTTTTTGGAATAGGTCATAAATGCGTTGATTTAGGTTGCCTTGCATATCCCAATAGTCTGTTCCCGTTGTCCATACCCGCAGAACAAGGTCTACACCATTTGTCGAAAGAGAAGTGACTGCAATCGCTGGTTCTGGTTGTGTAAGAATGCGGGTATCTGTTTTTACAATTGAGAGTAGAAGATCTGTTACTCGTTTGAGGTCTTCACCATAATTTATACCTACTTTTACTTCTGTTCTGAGGTGCTCTGTCTGGCTGTAGTTTTTTATGACTGTAGTGCTCATGGTTCCGTTAGAAAAATAAACATGTTCACCAGATGGCAATAGAAGTACTGTATGAAAAATTTCAATTGATTTTACTTTGCCTAAAACATCTTGAACACGAATCCAGTCATCTACTTTGTAAGGACGAAAAAGTAGAATAATCATGCCTCCTACCAGATTGGAAAGGTTTCCGCTCATTGCCATACCTATGGCTACACCAAAAGAGGCGAGTAGGGCGGCAAAGGATGTAGTCTCGATACCTAATTTATTAATGACTGCAATAATAAGCAGCAACATGAGCAGGGCATTAAGTAGACTGCCAATAAAAGATGCAACGCCACGGTCTACGCTTTTCCGAGATAGAATTTTTCGGAATAATCTATTAAGGATTCTAATGAGGAAGCGACCTACAATGAAAATGATAATGGCTGCCACAACACGTCCACCCATAGAAAATCCCCATGTAATGATTTTATCTAGAAGAATGGACATTTTATCTGTTGCTTCAGCAGGTGAAACTTCTTTTAGAAATTTATTAGCAGCATGGTGAGCAACATTAAGAGGGTCTTTCCTAGCTAGAAAAGTAATAAATTGGAGGATCAGTAATTCTGTATGAGGCATAGTCGTGTGCGTTTCCTTAAATAATAAATAAAATATTCGTAGGTTCTAGATGTAATTCTATTAAGTCTGTTTTCCTGCAAAGTTAGTGTAAATCGGCAAAAAACGACATAAAAGGCAAAGACTTTCAATAAAGAATTTTTGAGATGCTGATGTTGCTTTTGTTTAAAGATGCTCTAATTTAATCAAGCAGAGGTAAATATCATATTTCAAGGAAAAATGAATTGGATGTTTCCTATTGCGAACAAAATTGCAAAAATGATGAAACTAATTTCCGTGAGGTGAACAGGTATTTTTCTACTCTTTGAATAGTGTTGGACAATGAAAATAACTTGAACAAGAAATAGAAGTGTAAAAAAAAGAAAGATAGTAGGTAGAGGGTCGCAGGGTGAAGAATATATAAAATAATGTATGCCCATTGAGGCAAATATAAGAGCCGAAAAAATAAGGATCAGACGAAAAATGCGACGATCGCGATGATGTAGTTTACGAGGGAGAGAGAGTAAGTTGAAGTAAGCTCCTATTGGAAAACTAAAAGGTACAAGCAGGGCTAGAGATGTGACTCCGTGGCGTGCCGGATGCAACATCAGGAGAACGATGGAGAGGATAAACCACCAAACCCCGACTAGTGCAGCGAGGTCTCCATGTACACGCTGGCTGCGTAGAGCATAAATTGCGGATATGAGGCCGATGATAATCCATAATCCAGATTCTTGAAGGAAGGAGAAGACTTGCAGGGCTTGCTCATTATGTGATAATAAGGTTGTCGTGTGGAAATGGAGGTCTGTAAGTTGTAATAACGCTGTCGTTAAATTGGGTTGGGGATGAATGATTACTGGTGTAGAAATAAGTAAAATGGTCAAGAGTAGAGAAACAGGGAAAGATACCTTTTTATAATGGATGATAGGGCGTATGGTAATGACCGAGACAATCAGAAAAGGTAGAGCCAAATTATAGATAGGAGTAATTCCTCCAATAAGAATCGAGGCTGCTAACAAAATTGCCGATCCAAGCATATTATGCCATTGTGGCCCGTAACGTCTCATGGCTTTAAGCAATAGGTAGAGAGAAAACAGAAGTAAAGCATAACTGCAGGATATAGATTCCTGCTGTGGATGCAAAAAAATAAGAGCATTCATACTGGCTAATACTGCAGCTGAAATAAATGCCTGGTGGTGGCGATGGGTAAATTCGTTAACCAAAAGGTAAACAGCTAGGGTCAGGGCCAGGCTGCAAAGTACATGTAAAGATACATTTAAAATATATGGTGTAGCGCAAATGTTGCCTGCTGTAATGGCTGCAAGTCGTATAAATCCTGTGGCAAGGGAAATAATTAATAAAAAACCTACGTCATACCAGCGACGGCGTGTTATTTCAATGTATCTGGCTCTGAGCATGAATAACTGTTTTTTTCTGTCTGTTAAATAATGGTTATACAAACCTATTCAATAGCTTAAAGAAGACGTTATGTTTTCTTAAGCCTTGCTATGGAGTATATAGCCTAAGTTTACTTGCAAAGTTACAATAATTTTTGTTTCTATGGTGTGAAATAGTTTTTTTTGATTACAAGAGCTTGAAGTTGTTCGCCTAAAGGTTTTTTGTTTTTTTCTAATAGACAAAATGACTGATAGTCAAGACAAAATGTCATTTTTAAAAGAACGAATGAGCTATTTTGTCTACTTTTTTCTGTTGGCACGTTCGTTGCAGTTATTGTTTTGAACGTAGTTCGAAAGAGCGAGGTTCAAAATAGGAGACAAATTAAAAACAAAATTAAAATTAAAAATGGAGGATTTAATCATGATGCCAGTAATTAGAAACAACCAAAGTTGGTTACCAGACGTGTTTAGTGATTTCTTTGACAATGATTGGATGGTTCCTGCAAAAGCCACAGAACCTGCAATCAATGTTCTGGAAGATGAAAAGAGTTACAAGATTGAGCTTGCGGCTCCCGGTATGGTAAAAAATGATTTTAACATCAGTATTGACGAAGACAACAATCTTGTCATTAAGATGGAGAAGAAAAACGAAACGAATGGCAGTGACAAAAAAGAAGGAAAGAAAAATGATGTACGCTTTTGGCGGCATGAGTTTAGTTACACCAAATTTCAGCAAGCAATCAGTCTGCCTGATAATATTCAGAAAGACAAAATTAGCGCCAAAATGGAACATGGTGTACTAACGGTAAGCTTACCTAAGGCTACTGAAGTTAAGGCCAAACTCGAGCATGTTATCAACATTGAATAATACCGAGTAGGATTCGTGAAATAAGAATACAAACGATTACTGAAAACGTAAAAGCTGCAACGAAGGGAGAACCTTGGTTGCAGCTTTTTATGTGTCTTTTGTATTATCCAACTGAGCCTTCCAATGATACGGAGAGAAGTTTTTGGGCTTCTACTGCAAATTCCATAGGAAGTTTATTAAGAACCTGTTTGGCATATCCGTTAACTATCAGTCCTACTGCATCTTCAGGGGAGATACCTCTCTGGTTGCAATAGAAAAGTTGCTCTTCTGAAATTTTGGATGTTGTGGCTTCGTGTTCTACAATGGAAGAATTGTTGTTTACGTCTATATATGGAAATGTATGTGCCCCGCTCGTATTCGAAAGTAATAGAGAATCACAGGAGCTATAATTTCTCGCATTTTCAGCTTTAGGACCGGTTTTCACTAATCCCCGGTATGAATTTTGGCTGTGTCCAGCACTGATGCCTTTACTTACGATGGTACTACGGGTGTTGCGTCCCAAGTGTACCATCTTTGTTCCGGTGTCAGCTTCCTGATAGTGATTGGTTACTGCAACACTGTAAAATTCAGCTTGTGAATTGTCGCCTGAAAGGATGCAACTGGGATATTTCCAGGTGATTGCGGAGCCAGTTTCTACTTGTGTCCATGAAAGTTTACTGTTATTTCCACGCAAGTGTCCGCGTTTGGTTACTAGATTATAAACTCCTCCACGTCCATTTTTATCTCCGGGATACCAATTTTGTACAGTTGAATATTTTACTTCTGCGTTTTTATTGACTACAATTTCAACAATGGCAGCGTGAAGCTGGTTCTGGTCACGCATAGGAGCAGTACAACCTTCAAGATAGGAAACGTAACCGCCTTCTTCACAAACAATAAGAGTACGTTCAAATTGCCCCGTGTTGATAGCGTTTATGCGGAAATAGGTGGATAATTCCATAGGGCAACGAACTCCTTTGGGAATATAGACAAAGGAGCCATCGCTGAAAACTGCACTATTTAGAGCTGCAAAGAAATTGTCTCGATATGGAACTACTGAGCCGAGATATTCCTGAACCAGTTCAGGATAATTTTTCACGGCTTCAGAAATTGAGCAGAACAAAATGCCTCGTTCTGCGAGACGTTCTTTGAAAGTTGTCTTGACAGAAACTGAATCCATCACGGCGTCTACGGCGACTCCACTGAGTGCGAGGCGTTCGTTAAGTGGAATGCCAAGTTTATCGAATGTTTTTTTCAATTCAGGGTCTATTTCCTGTTCTGTGTCAGACTTTTTACTGGTGCGTGGTGCTGCGTAGTATGAAATAGCTTGATAATCTATTTCAGGCAAGTGTACATGACCCCATGTCGGTTGTTTCAACGTCTTCCAGTAACGAAAAGCTTTTAGCCGAAAGGACAATAGCCAATCTGGTTCTTCCTTCTTTTTAGAAATGAGGCGGACAACATCTTCATTCAGCCCCTTTTCAATGATTTCAGTATCCACATGGGTCGTAAAACCGTATTCATATTTCTTTTCGGTAATGTTACGAACAATGTTTTTGTCCTTTTTCTCTATTTTTTGTGGTGTATCGGTATCCATACAGTGTCGATTTTTTCAGAGGTGGCATTATGTGTTGCTTTTGGTTTTTCGTTGTCAGAAAAAAAACCTTTTACAATAGATGCTACTGGTTGGTAGAATTCAGAGGATTCTTTTTTCTGTTTATCGAGAATGCCTATAAAGTCCATAGCACAAAAAACAAAACTCATCAGGATTAAATATTTTATAAGGCTTAAAACTGAGCCTGCAAAGGAATTGACAAAACCTAAATGTAATCCTTTTAAAGATCTTGTTAGAACGTTTCCAACGACACCGAGGACAATAGGCACAACAATCCAAACGACAATAAAAACAAGGGCTTTTCCAAAATAAGTTCCGATACTGGTGTGACTCGAAAGAGAGGGAACGAGATAATTACCGAAGGTAGTGTAAAGTTGTACGGCTAGAAACAGACCAAGAAAGAAACCACACGTAGAAATTACTTCTTTCAGCAATCCTTGTTTCCATCCGTGGTATGCGGACCATAACACTAAAAGAATAATGGCAAAGTCGATCACTTCCATTGCTGTTCTATAGTTTTTGCTTTATTTCTATTTCGTGGAAAGTTTCGATGGTGTCGCCTTCTTGTATGTCATTGCAATTGTTCAGACTGATACCGCATTCAAAGTTTGATGCCACTTCTTTGACGTCATCTTTAAAGCGTTTCAGGGCATTGATCTCTCCAGTAAATTTAACAATACCATCGCGAATCAAACGTGCTTTGTCCGAGCGGTGTACTTTTCCATCTGTAACAAAAGCACCGGCTACGGTACCCACTTTAGTAATGTGGTATACTTGACGTACATCGATTGTGGCTGTCTGCTCCTCTTTAATAAGGGGCTTAAGCATACCTTCCATGGCTGTTTTTACATCATGAATAGCGTCGTAGATAATGGAGTAGAGCCGAATGTCTATGCCTTCTTTCTCTGCCTCCTTACGGGCTTGTCCACTCGGACGAACCTGGAAACCTATGATAATCGCTTGTGAGGCTGCTGCCAGTGATATATCGCTTTCGGTGATTTGTCCAACAGCCTTGTGTATCACGTTGACTGCAATTTTCTTGGTGGAAAGTTTGATAAGAGAATCACTGAGAGCTTCAACAGAACCGTCTACGTCTCCTTTTACAATCAAGTTGAGTTCTTGGAATCCACCCATGGCAATGCGCTGACCGATATCTTCGAGAGTGGGACGCTTATTGGTGCGAAGACTCTGTTCGCGTTGTAGTTGCAAACGTTTGTTAGCAATTTCGCGAGCTTCTTGTTCTGTTTCCATCACGTGAAAAGTGTCTCCAGCCTGTGGCGCTCCGTTAAATCCTAGTAGGGTTGCAGCCTTTGCTGGGGCAACGTTATCGCGATGTTTACCTCGTTCGTCCGATAAGTCTTTTACGCGGCCGAAGCAGGTCCCTGCTATCACATTGTCGCCAATATGTAGTGTTCCATTGCTTACCAGAATGGTAGCAACATAGCCGCGTCCGTTGTCCAGAGATGATTCTATGATTGTTCCAGAGGCTTTGCGGTTCGCATTGGCTTTGAGCTCTAACATATCTGCTTCCAAAAGAACTTTTTCTAGCAGTTCATTAACGCCTATACCTTTTTTTGCAGAGATGTCTTGACTCTGATATTTGCCTCCCCACTCTTCTATAAGGAAGTTCATGGCAGCTAAGCCTTCCTTGATTTTGTCAGGGTTGGCGTTTGGCTTGTCTATTTTGTTAATGGCGAAGACTATTGGTACGTTGGCCGCTACAGCGTGGTTGATGGCTTCTTTGGTTTGGGGCATAATGTCGTCGTCGGCTGCGATGATGATGATGGCAATATCTGTAACTTGTGCTCCGCGAGCTCTCATAGCTGTGAATGCCTCGTGACCAGGAGTGTCAAGGAATGTAATATGGCGATCGTTTCCCAAAGTCACGTTGTAGGCTCCGATATGCTGGGTAATGCCTCCGGCTTCACCTGCAATGACATTCGAATTCCGAATATAGTCGAGAAGAGATGTCTTACCATGATCTACGTGCCCCATGATCGTCACAATAGGGTCACGCGGCTGCAAATCTTCTTCATTATCTTCTTCTTCGTGAACAGCTTCAGAAACGGATGCGCTGACATATTCTGTTTTGTAACCGAATTCTTCAGCTACGAGATTGATGGTTTCTGCATTCATGCGCTGATTGATGCTGATCATCATGCCGATACTCATGCAAGTTGAGATAATTTGGGTTACAGAGATGTTCATCATACTGGCGAGTTCGTTTGCTGTAACGAATTCGGTCAGCTTCAAAACCTTGCTTTCCTTGTTTGCCTCATTCATTCGTTCTTCATTGGCAACACGAACCTGATCACGTTTTTCACGACGATATTTCGCGCTGTTGCTGAAGTTTTTCTTATTTGTTAAACGGGCCAACGTTTTCTTGATTTCTTTTGCAACATCTTCGTCAGAGACCTGAGGCTTGTTAAACGGTACCTGCTGCTGCGGCCTCCGATTTTTACCTCTCTGGTTTTGCTGATTGTTGTTGTTATTATTGCTATTGCTAGTATTATTATTCCGTTGGTTGTTGCGTTGGTGTTGATTGTCTTGACGAGGTTGTTCAGAAACCTTTTTAGCTTCTGTACTGATATCAACTTTATTACCGGATATTCGGTTACGTTTTTTCTTTAAAACATTTCCTTGTACAGCAGCGGGGTGCTGTTGACGCAGTTTTTCTTCACGTTCCTTACGTTTTTCTTCTTTGGTTTTTTTGCGCGGACGCGTGTTCTCGTTGATACTTGATAAGTCAATGCTGCCAAGTACCTTTGGAGCACTGATAGTTGGGGTGCCGTTAAGGTGGAAAACTCCATCTGAAACAGTTCCGATATTATTTGCAGCAGGTTTTTCTTTAACAGGCTGCGGTTCTGCTTTCTTTTCTGCAGTTTGTTCAATGGGTTTATCCACGGGCTTGAATTGAGGTTTTTCGATAAGCTTTTCAACAGGTTTTTCTATGGACTTCTCTTCTGGTTTCGGCTGTGACTTTTCCACAGGTTTCTCCACGGGCTTTTCCACGATGGGCGTTATCTCTTTAGCGAGAACTTTTTCTTCCGGTTTGACATTAACTTGAGGTGCTTCCGGTTTCACTACGGGTTTTTCCACTGGTTTGGCTACTGTTACAGGTTTTTCTACAGGTTTTTCTGCAAGACGTGAAATTTCTTTCTGCTGAGGAACTGTTTTTTCTTTGGGTGCCGTTGGCTGTTCTTCCTTCGTCGCTTTGTTAATGGGAGAAATAGGTTTGCCAACATCATCCAAATTGATTTTTCCTACAGGTTTAAATTGGGGTTTGATGCTATCAGGTATTTCAGTTTTGATTTCTTCAATTACCTTGGGGACAGGAGGAGCTTTCTTTTCCTTGACCTTTTCTGTTTGGCGCTGCGTAATAAGTATATCGGCTTCATTACGCAAACGTTTGTCAGAACCAAATTCATCTCGTACTACCTGATATTGTTCGTCTGTGAGTTTGGCATTCATGTCATTCTTTACGGACAAACCTTTTTTCTCCAGATAGTCAACGACGGTCTGCAGTCCTACATTAAATTCTTTTAAAACCTTGTTCAGTCTAACTCCCATATATTACTCTTTCTCAAATTCTTCGTTTAATATTTTCAAAACTTCATCAATGGTACTGTCTTCCAAATCTGTTTCTTGAAGAAGCTCTTCTTTTGTTTTAGCCAGAACTTCTCTGGCAGTCTTCATACCTGTATTTTTAATGGTGTCGATTACCCACTGGTCTATTTCGTCCGAGAATTCATCCAAGTAGATATCGTCTGCTACCGTTTCGTTTCCTGCTTCCGATTCACGGAATACATCAATAGTGTATCCTGTTAGCATGCAGGCTAGTTTGATATTCATTCCTCCGCGGCCGATGGCGAGCGAAACTTCTTCGGGTTTTAGATACACTTCAGCCTTGTGGTTGGCTTCGTCCAGATAAATATTAGAAATCTTCGCAGGACTCAGTGCCCGTTGAATATAAAGAGACTGATTTGTGGTGAAGTTTACCACGTCGATGTTCTCATTATGAAGTTCTCTAACAATGCCGTGAATACGTCTTCCTTTTACACCTACGCAAGCGCCTACCGGGTCAATGCGTTCATCATAACTTTCTACTGCAATTTTGGCTCTTTCTCCAGGGACGCGGGCAATACCTTTGATGGTGATCAGTCCATCGTTAATTTCTGGTACTTCGGCTTCCAAAAGCCTTTGTAAAAACGCAGGTGCCGTACGGCTTAAATAAATTTTGGGGATATTATTTACGTTTTCAACTTTGTTAATCACGGCGCGAACAATTTCACCCTTACGATAGAAATCTCCGGGAATTTGTTCCGATTTCGGCAAAAGCAAATCATTGTGGTCCTCATCTTCCAGCAGTACCTCGTTTTTCCAAGTCTGATAAACTTCAGCGGAAATGACTTCGCCTACACGACTTTTGTATTTATTATAGAGTGAGTCATGTTCAAGTTCGAGCACCTTCCCGGCCAAAGTCTGGCGCAGCGTGAGCAGCGCCCGACGTCCAAAATCCATAAAATTGATGGATTCACTTACGTCTTCTCCTACTTCATAGTCAGGATCTATCTTTTGGGCTTCAGTCAAGCTAATTTCTTTATTGGAATCTTCCACAGCGTCGTCGGCTACCACTACGCGGTTGCGGTAAATTTCACAGTCGCCTTTATCTGGATTTACAATAATGTCGAAGTTTTCGTCCGAACCGAACATTTTTGCCAATACACTGCGAAAACTCTCTTCGAGCACTCCTACCAAGGTCGCTCTGTCGATGCTTTTTGTTTCTTTGAATTCGGCGAATGTCTCTATGAGGCTTACACTGTTTTCTTTTTTAATAGCCATTTATATATGTTTTTATTATTCTTAAAATTGTGATGAAGTGGCTGTTGGCAATTTAGTCACTTGTTGACGCATTTGCCTGAATGCTTTATTTGAAAAGAATGTGATATTTTACATATTTCACACCATCAAATGCATAAGTTTGGTCTTGAAGATGCATTTTTGGGCGTTTGTCTCCGTCTTGCTTGCTTTTTGTTTTTACAGAAACGGTAAATGTGTCGTTGGAAACTTCTTTCAGAGTCCCCGTTATTTTTTTTCCGTCCCGGGTCATTAATTCTATTTCGTCACCTACGTGATTTTCATATTGCTGGTGGACTTTGAACGGCTGCCCGATGCCGGCACTGCCTACTTCGAGTTCGTAGTCTTCTTCTTCACGACTCAGACGGGATTCAATAAATTTGCTCAATTCCACGCAATCGTCTATCCATACACCATCCTTGTGGTCTATTTCCACAACAATTTTGTCGTCTTGACTAACGGTGAGATCGGTCAGAAAGTAGTCTCTGCCGTTCAGCCATTCGGTTACAATTCCTGCTACAGTAGTTTTATCAATCATATCATTACTGAATATTTAAAAAAATGAGAAGCTCTTGCGGGCCTCTCACTCCTTTAACACCTGCAAAATTAATGTTTTTTCGCACAATAACCAAACTTTCAGATGATTTTTTTTTGTTTAAGGCTAATTTCTTTATTGAACCGATAGAAAAATGCCTTTATAGTTGATTTCTAGTGTAATATTTGGTCGGTCCGTGTCCCACTGGACAAATTCCGTTTTCTTGTTTACTGGTGAAAAATTGAAGTTCGTGGGCTGCCGTTCCGTGAACTAATCCTGTTAATTTGGCATAGTCTGAAACAGTCATACGCTCATGATTTTCGAGAAATTGTTGAGCCATATTTAAACGCTGTTCCTTCGTAAATTCTGTAGATGAAGAGGCAAAATCCTCTTTGCTGTGCTGCAGTTGAAGGCTATCGTTTGTTGCTCCGATGAGCTCTGGTGAGGATCTGAAATTTATTCCATTGATCTGAATGTTGAGACTGCTCAGTTGAGATGTTTTTTGCGGTCTTCCCGGGGTAATTCCTAGGGATGCTGAGAAAATGCCTATATTATCAATTTTTACACTGTAACCATCTGCCATACGTTTTGCTATCAAGTGACTTACTGCATCAAGGACTCCAATGACGTCACTTTCAGTGAATGTCGATATCTGAGTGATTGTTTGGGCAATTTCTTTTGTCGAGAAAAGTCCTTTCCGTTTCATTTGCGGATAGATTTTTTCGTTCTGGCTACTAATGCCAATCAATTTTCGCATACTGTATGTTGCGCTCATAAGTAATTATGTTTAAGGGTTCTGTATTCGTGCTTAATCATCCAATCCTCTTTGAATATTTGTGACGCGCTGCGTCACAAAAGAAACACCTCGTGTCACAAAGAAAACGCGTTGCGTCACAAAAGAAACGCATGGCGTCATCAATGATGAAACAAGGTAAAATTAGAAAAAAATGTTGAGATGAAAAAATAAATAGCAATAAATATTTTTTGAAAAAACGAAAAGGTGGTGCGTAATACAGATAAAAAGCCTTGTCCGAGTTTAAAGAAGGTTTGCTGATGGGCAGGTTTAGAACAACTTGGAGCCTTTTTAGATGGCTATTTGGAGGTGATGCCTAAGGAGTCGTCCCTTAAAAAGGCATTTAGATACTGATTAACAGTAAAATAGCATGATAAATATTTTGATAAATCTGCAAGTTTTTGTATCTTTGAATGTAGAAACTTGCAATTTTTTATGATAACAACAACTCCATCGACTCCATCTTTATTCTCCTCATTGGATGATTTACTGAATCAGCAACATCCTTTGTTCAAACTTTCTGATAAAATTAACTGGTCTGTTTTTGAAAACACATTTACCTCACTTTACTGCTCAGACAACGGTCGTCCGGCAAAACCAATTCGTCTGATGTGTGGTTTACTGATACTCAAACATCTGCGCAACATTTCAGATGAGTCTGTAGTAGAACAATGGAGTGAGAACGCCTATTTTCAATACTTCTGTGGTATGCATGAATTTGTGGGGTCTTTTCCTTGCAATGCATCCGAGTTGGTGCATTTCCGCAAACGGATAGGTGAAAAAGGAATAGAGCTTATTCTCTCTGAAAGCATTCGTGTGAATGATGACAAGAGTGATGATGAACATCATGGGACTGCTTTTATAGATTCTACGGTACAGGAAAAGAATATAACTTATCCCACAGATGCCAAACTACAGAAAAAGATAGTTGGCAAAGTGCTTGAGATTGGAAAAGAGTTGAAATTGCCCCTGCGTCAGTCCTACACCTTTGTATTGAAAAGAATTTACAGGGATCAACGTTTTCGTAATCATCCCAAGAACCGGAAAAAAGCACTAAAAGCCGATAAGCACTTACGAACAATTGCCGGTCGTCTGGTCAGAGAACTCAAACGTAATTTAGGAGAGAATCAATCATATGATCAATTGCTATCCATTTTTGAAAAGATACTCTTACAACGTCGTAAATCCCCTCATAAGATTTATTCCATCCATGAGCCGGATGTCGAATGTATCAGTAAAGGTAAAGAACACAAGAAGTACGAATTTGGGAACAAAGTATCCATCATACGTTCCTCCACAGGTGTTATTCTTGGTGCTTGTTCATTTCGCAACGAATATGACGGCCATACGATTAAGGAGAGTTTGGAACAGGTGTTTCGGCTGACTGGAAAAAACATTCAGCGATTAGCTGCAGACAGAGGATATCGTGGAAAAAAAGAGATCAACGGGACACAAATACTCATTCCTGATAGGCCAAAAGCCAAAGACACCTACCATCAACGCAAGAAGAAACATCAGTTGTTTTGCAAGCGTGCAGGAATAGAGCCAACTATTGGACATTTAAAGACAGATTATCGTTTGGGACGCAACTTTTATAAAGGATTATTCGGGGATGCTATCAATGTTATGTTAGCAGCTGCCGCCTATAACTTCAAAAGAGCCATGAATGCTCTTTTGTGTTTCATTTTGAAATGTCTGTTGACACAAAAAACACAACCATTTTCAGTTGTAACTTCTATTACAAAATAAAATACCCACTTCTTAAGGACCGACTAAGGAGCCTATCGTAAAATTTTCTTTTGCGCAAACAAAAAACCTTCATCTCTGGGATGAAGGTAATGAGTCATGAAGAAATAGGCGCGATAACGAATATAATGAAAAAAGAACGCTTATTTTTTCTTCAAAATCTTGTTATACTGGGCGGGTTGGCGAAGTAGCGAAATTGCATCGTGCAAGACGGAGTCTGTCCTAAATCCGTTTTCAATCATGCCTTTCTGATAATAGAATCGATTACAGATTTCAGCATTAAGGAGTTGTTTGACGTTCTTTCTCCAGATGTCAAGGTCTCCGCTCAGATTGTGTTGTAATTTCTTTTCTAATGCAGTAATTTCTATGGCCGCAGTTTTGTCATATCCTTCAAAGTGCGCAATTTTTTTTAATTCCTGCAAAGCCTTATAAGTTTGGCGATCATAAGTGAAGTCGCTTTGAATGAGAGAATCCTTGAAAGCTTCGTAGTCTTTGTCTGTAATACTGAATTCTGCTGCTGGAGCAATTGAGAGGTGGTGAATGCGATACTGTGTGACGAAATCAAAAAATTGATCACTGAGATGAAGATAGGCTAACAAGCTTGGCAAACTGTCCGTCTTGGAAATTATATCAGGAGTAATGCCTCCTCCATCACGAACTTCACGTCCTGCAGCTGTGTGGAAAACATGTGTCAGACTGTCTGGCGTCCGATAGGCTTCGCCGTCTTGACTGCGGTGGCTGTAGTCTAAAGCCTGAATGCAGCGCCCACTGGGTATATAATAATGACTGGTCGTAAGTTTGAGTAGACCTCCATAAGGTAGTTCGTGCGGTTGTTGAACAAGTCCTTTGCCATAGGTTCGTTCTCCAAGAATAACGGCGCGATCTAAATCCTGCAAAGCGCCGCAAGTGATTTCTGATGACGAGGCAGAATGATTGTTGACCAAGACCACAATGGGAATTTGCAGGTCTTCTGGTTCTTGACGCGTGAAATAGGAAGAATTTGCTGATTTGGTCTTACCTTTCATCTGGAGAATGAGTTTGCTCTTTGGCACAAAGAGATTTACAATGTTTACAGCTTCGATAGCCAGACCTCCGCCATTGTCGCGAATATCTAGAATCAGTGAACGAGCACCTTTTTGTTTTAGTTCGCGAAGTGCCTGTTGAACGTTTTGAGCACAGTCTTGAGTGAAAGTGCTGAGAAGGATATAACCGATGCTGTCGGTAACCATACCGTAGTAAGGCACAGCTGGTAACTGTATGGCTGCTCGCATGAATTTGAGGGTTTTCAAATCTTTTTCTCCGGGGCGTTGCACAACCAACGTAATTTGTGTATTCGGATCTCCGCGTAAACGGTTGCTTACGGATGAGGTATAGTCATCTATAGCCTGATTTCCCTTGACATTTACGTTTTGGTCATCAATGCTCATAATGATGTCTCCGGCGCGTATACCAGCCTTAACGGCAGGCATATTCTCATAAGGGTCATTGATGATGCAGCGATCTTTGGCTTTGTAATAGTTGATACGTGCGCCAATGCCGGCATATTTGCCCGTTGTCAATGTTTCCAAGTCGCGTGTATCCTTTTCTGGATAATACTCCGTATACGGGTCAAGGCCATCAAGCAGATAGTTGATGGCTTCTCCAAGTTGTTTTTCTGCCTGTAAGCTATCTACATAGTAGAGATCGAGAGTTTTATAGATGGAGTTGAATATTTCAAGATTTTTGGAAACTTCGAAATTATGATTTGTCTGCGCCATGACGTTGGCGGAGAGGAATAGAAGAAATATGATAAGTTTGGATTTCATTGTTTCGGGTAGAATTGTTAGTCAGGATAGATTAGTTTGTGGCATGCAGTTGTTTCAGCGTTTGTGCCCATTCAGCAGGGCTGAGCGTGGTGCCGATGACTTGAATGACGGCTCCTGCCAAAATACTACCTTGGCGAATACATGTCTGGAAAGGTTTCTTATCAACATAGGCTTCAAGAAATCCGGCGGCAAAATAATCACCTGCACCGGTCGTGTCGACAATGCTTTTTACTTTTTCGGCTGGACAGTGATGGTATGTATTGTTCGCGAAAACGGTGGCTCCCTGATTTCCTAATTTTACAACTGCGATTGGGCAAACTTTGCCCAATTCGCGAGCTGCTTCTTTTACATCATAGCCAATGAAGGCACGCGCTTCTTCTTCGTTAGCGAAGACAATGTCTACATATCGAGTCAGCAGGGATTGGAAAAAATCGTGCTCACTTTCTACGATGTTATAACTGGCCAGGTCGAGGCAAATGGTCATTCTTCTGGACTTTGCCAAATTCATGGTGTGCTCCATGAGCTCATGGTTCTGAACCAGATAACCTTCTACATAAAGGATCTCATAGCCCTCAAACATATTGGGAGTGATGTCTTTTTCACTGAGGCTGGCAGAAACACCTAGGTAGGTTGCAAAAGTGCGCTGGCCGTCAGGAGTGATAAATGTCGAAGCTATGCCTGTGGAGCCGGAATTTTTGCAAATGAGTGAGGTACGCACTCCTGAAGTTTCCAATTCCGAACGGAAAAAAAGTCCAAATTCGTCGGTTGCTATTTTCCCGATAAATCCCGCATTCACATCCATGTGAGCCAAGGCTTTCATCGTATTGGCTGCAGAACCTCCAGAGACCCGTGTGTGCTCAAAGGTGCGCATTCGCTTGCTGATCAATGCTAACTCCTCCGAATCAATTAATTGCATAGAGCCCTTGGGCAAATTCATTTCTTCTAATAGTTCATCATGATTCACTTGAGCCAGAATATCTACCAAACTGTTACCTATTCCAATTATTTTCTGCATGTTTTTTCTAAATTTCTCCGCAAAGATATTGCTATTTTCAAAAATATCGCTACTTTTGCACCGCAAACAAGAAATATTTGTTTCATACTGCTTCAATAGCTCAGTTGGTTAGAGCACCTGACTGTTAATCAGGGGGTCGTTGGTTCAAGCCCATCTTGAAGCGCTGTTCGTTGAAAAAATAATTTTTTGCTTCAATAGCTCAGTTGGTTAGAGCACCTGACTGTTAATCAGGGGGTCGTTGGTTCAAGCCCATCTTGAAGCGCCTGAAAGGAGTTACACATTGTGTGTGGCTCCTTTTTTCTTATTTGACTTTTTCACCGCGCTTTGAGAAAATGATATCTACGTCATGGCAGGTGACCAAACATCCTTTTGGGAGCATTTCCAACCAAGGACGCATTTTTTCGATAAAGCCTGAAATCTTTTCTTCTTCATCAATAAATTCGATGACAACAGGAACTTTTTCGGTAAATTCCCAAAAAGAAGAGGTTACAATATTGGTACTGGGCCCATAGCCCATGATGCCTTTGTAAACTGTAGCTCCAGAAAGTCCATAGCGCTTGGCTGCATAAATAAGCGAGGTGTAAACGGATGTGAATCGGATCTTGTCCGTGTTGCTCAAATAGAATTTTAGTTCCTTTGTTGCCTGTGTTTTATCCATAACATTTAATAATGAAATGTCCCAAAGCCAGCAACAGGAATCCGCCTCCAAAACTAATGGCGGAATAGAGGGCGATTAGAAAAATGTTGCCGTCTCTTGCTAATTGAAAATTCTCGTTCATAAAAGTGGAGAAAGTTGTAAATCCTCCGCAAAACCCAACTGTTAGAAAAAGTCTGAGATTTGGGCTTATTAGAGCTCCTCGATCAAATAATCCGTAAAGCAAACCTATGAAGAAGCATCCCAATAGATTCACGGTCATAGTGCCAAACGGAAACTGCAGGAATGCGGCCTGCTGTATGGCTTTTGAAATATAATAGCGCAAAACGCCGCCTGCAAAACTCCCCAGGCCAATACACAAAATAGTTCTGAACATGTGTAGATTGATGGATAAAACAATAAAGTAAAATCAAGGTAGGTATCATCAACTCTGGAGAGTGGTTAAAGGCAGATGCCATTGCCGTCATGACTGCAAAATTAGTGAAATTTTTGCTCCTGAATCGATTTTAAGGAAACAAAAGCTTTGAAAACAAGATAATTTCCTGCTGAAAAATGAATGCAGAATGCTAGTTATGGCTACCTTTGTGGGGATTATATATTAAGGTGTAAATGAAAATCCCCATTGTGATTGTTCTTGCGCTCTTGTTTATTGGAAGTACAAAATCAAAAGCACAGGCTTCTGCTGCAGAGCGCCAGATGGAAAATCAGGGTATGGTAGATATCCATACTGTAGATGAAAGTATTCGAGTTAGTCTAATGTATGGGCGTCCGGATAATTTTACGGGGAAACTACTTTACACAGACTTGACGCATGCCTATTTACATCCTAAAGCTGCGTTAGCCTTGGCCAAGGCTCAGAAGTATCTTCAAAAAGAACATCCCGAATGGAGCCTGATTATTTTTGATGCTTGTCGGCCCATGCATATTCAACAAAAAATGTGGAATGTAGTGAAAGGAACGTCAGTGGAGAACTATGTGAGTAATCCTGCACGTGGTGGAGGCTTGCATAACTATGGCATGGCAGTGGATATCTCTATTTGTAACTTGAGAGGTGATACCTTAATGATGGGCTCAAAAGTGGACCATATGAGCAGACTTTCACATATAGACGAGGAATATCTGTTGATGAAACATCATCAAATAAGTTGCACGGCATTAAAAAATCGGCAACTCTTGCGTTGTGTGATGCGTAAAGCGGGCTTTCGTCCTCTTCGTACGGAATGGTGGCATTTTAATTTTATTTCGCGTTCTACCGCGAAAAAGTATTATAAATATGTAAAATAGAAATCGAATAGTCTATGATTTTTCTCCGATGTTGAAACGGTTACATTTTAGGGATGAATGATCGTTTGATGAATTGAATAAATGTAACCAAAATGGTATCAATGGACACTGTGGCATCGTGTAATAAAATAGCTTTTTATGTGGAGGATGAACTTGCGCACCCACACAACAACAAACGCAAAAATCAATCGTGAAGAGACAATCCAAAATGCACTAATACCTACGGCTGCAAAAACTGATGTGTCTTCGAGTAGGGAATGATTCATCACAAGGTGATAATTCATGTCGTTGGCTTGCTCTTTTGTAATAAGTCTTTTTTTTAGCATATCCATCATGACAGCTCCTCCGTATGAAATACCTAAAATATTACCCACTAACCAAAGGTAAGCAGCGTCTTCAGGTAATCCGAAGACTTTCATTAAAGGCCTTAGGGAATGTGACAGCTTTGGCATGAGGTGATGCATTTGTATGATTTGCTGGATGAGCATCAATATATAGATAATGAGAAAAATCAGAGCTACTATTTTAACTGTATTTGCAGCCCATTCTTTGATTAGCTCAGGAATAGAGACAAAAACGGCATTATTCTGTGCATAGCTGAAAGGCAAATTCATTTGTGGAAGGATCATGTTTAGATAGAGAGCTGCAATAACAGCCATAGCAAGGCGCAAAATGCACATGATAAGGAAGGAGGACCCCGTCATTTTATTAATGGCGCTTTCTATCGGAAGGGCATGGCAGAGAACCATCATTACACTGAGAATGGTGGCTTCTCGCAATGTAAGGGGTAGAGAGGTCATTACTGCAATGCCAGCATAAGTGGTGTTCAAAACTGTAGTGAAAAATGGAATGGCGGCACGTCCTGGAAGTCCCAAAATATGAAATAGCGGACTGAACCATCGTGCGATCACATCTATGATACCCCAATATTGAAAGAGCCTCACTAGTAAAGAGATGGGAATCATTAGCTTGAGTAGCCAAAACGACGTTTTTAGAGTCGGTGACAATGCTCTTCTAGCGATCGTAGAAGCCGTTTGCAAACTATTCATGAACCAAGTGTTGTTATTTTGAATGCAAAGGTAGTGCTTTTTTATTAAAAAAGTTCAAGAATAAAGGGATGTGCCTACGTGTTTGTGCAGCAGAGATAAAAAGGATATGTTAATATTCGATTTATCAGAAAGTATAAAAATAAATTTACTAACTTTACGACCGGAAATAGTTATGTAATAATTGAACAAGATGAAAGTAAAAAGTATGAAGACCATGATACTTCTGTTAGCGGGAAGTATTTCTTTGAGCTCATGTGTGGGGAGTTTTTCTCTCTTTAACAAATTGGCGGACTGGAACAAAAACGCTACGAAAGATAAGTTTTTGAACGAAATAATTTTTTTGGTTATTTCGCCTGCGTATGGTTTTTGTGGCGCTGCCGATATGTTAGTTTTAAATACAATTGAGTTTTGGAACGGCAGTAATCCGTTGGTTTCAAATGAGGGGAAAACACAGTATGTGATGGGCGAAGACGGTAAAATGTATGCGGTAAGGACGTTAAAGAATGGTTATGAGGTTACTGGGCAGGAAGGCTCTGTGGCTAATTTTGTGTATAACAAGAAAGCAAACAGTTGGTCGATGTTGGTAAACGGAAAAGCAAAAGAAATTTTTCGGTTCAATGAAAACGGAGCCATAAAAGTCAATTTGCCGGGTGGACAAAAAATGGATGTATCATTGAATGAACAGGGTATTTACCAGACACGTATGGCTGTTAATGGGGGTACTTTTTTTGCATTGAGATAAGTAAGCAAAATTGAGCTGAAAACTTGCAAAATATTAGAAGATTCCTCTCATCGGCTTTTTTTATGAAAAATTCGGTGGGGGGATATTCATGTGGTAAAACGAAATGCAATAAGATTTTTTAATAAAAAGGATAAAAATAAGATGGTAAAAGTGAGAATTTATTACTAATTTTGCTCAATAAGAGAAATTGTTTTATAAGGTATGGAAGAAGAACTAAAAGTTATTATAAGCGGAGGTGGCACAGGAGGCCATATTTTCCCGGCCATTTCAATAGCAAATGCACTGAAAATGGCATACCCTAAAGTGAAAATACTTTTTGTGGGTGCTGAGGAACGTATGGAAATGACGCGTGTGCCGGCTGCCGGTTATGAAATAAAAGGACTGCCTGTATCGGGTTTTGACCGTCAGCATTTGCTGAAAAATATCAAAGTTCTTTATCGCGCCGTAGAAAGCCGTATGATGGCGAAAAAAATTGCTCGTGAGTTTGGTCCTCATGTTGCAGTTGGCGTGGGAGGCTATGCCAGTGGCCCGATGTTGAGCGCTTGTGAAAGTTTACATATACCTATTTTGCTCCAAGAACAAAATTCATATGCAGGTATGACCAATAAGATTCTAGCTCGTAAAGCTGATAAAATTTGTGTGGCTTATGATGGCATGGAACGCTTTTTTCCTGCTTCAAAAATCATTATTACAGGAAATCCTGTGCGCCAAGAATTACTTTCCATCAACGTTTCACGCGAAGTGGCTATTAAGAGTTTTGGCCTGGATCCCTCGAAGAAGACCATACTGATCATTGGCGGTAGTTTAGGGGCTAGAACTATTAATGAAAGTGTTTTGTCGCATTTGAGCTTGATACGTCAATCGAACGTACAGTTTATCTGGCAGACAGGCAAAATTTATAGTGACCATATTAAAGCTGAAATAGAAAACAGAGGGAAACCGGATAATCTTTATGTTAGTGATTTTATTACAGATATGGCGAAGGCATATAAAGCCGCTGATTTAGTGATTTCTCGTGCAGGAGCAAGTTCTATTAGCGAATTGTGCCTGCTAAGTAAACCCTGTATTTTGGTTCCTTCTCCTAACGTTGCAGAAGACCATCAAACAAAAAATGCATTGGCTTTGGCAGACAAAGATGCAGCAATTTATGTAAAAGATTCTGAGGCTCGGATGGTGCTCTTGCCTAAGGCCGTGAGTACGGTTAATGAACCTGAGAAATTAGTGACATTGGGAAGAAATATTTCGATGATGGCTCATCCTGATGCTTCAAAAATGATTGCTGAGGAAGTTATCAGGTTGGCAAGAGGCAGAAAATGAGGTTTCATAGATAGTGATAAATGAAACACATGAAAAGATAAAAATAGAACGTAATAATGGAACTTAATAATATAAAATCTGTTTATTTTGTAGGTGCGGGAGGAATTGGTATGAGTGCCTTGGTTCGTTATTTCCTGGCAAAAGGATTACCGACAGGAGGCTATGATCGCACGCCAACACCTCTTACTGCTGCTCTAATTAAAGAGGGAGCACAAATACATTATGAAGACAATCCGGAGGAAATTCCAATGGCGTTTCGCGATAAAAATCATACGCTTGTTGTTTATACGCCTGCTATTCCTGAAAATCATCGAGAGTTGATTTATTTTAAGAAAACTGGATTTGAACTTCAAAAGCGTGCGCAGGTATTGGGCACGCTGACGCGATCTCTAAAAGGACTTTGTGTTGCGGGAACTCACGGCAAGACAACAACGTCTACCATGGCAGCTCATTTGTTACATCAGAGTCATGTGGATTGTAGTGCTTTTTTGGGCGGAATATCAAAAAACTATGGAACCAATTATCTCTATGCAGCTAAAAGTCCCTATGTGGTTATAGAAGCTGATGAATTTGATCGCTCATTTCATTGGCTAAGGCCGTATATTAGTGTCATTACAGCAACTGATGCTGACCATTTGGATATATATGGGACGCGGGAAGCTTATTTGGAGAGTTTTCGCAAGTATTCATCGCTCATCCAACCGAATGGGGCATTGATTATACATACAGATTTGGCAATGCAATCAGATTTGCAACCTGGAGTCAGAAAATACTCATATAGTATAGATAAAGGTGATTTCCATGCAACAAATATCCGTATCGGTAATGGCAAAATAGTATTTGATATGATTTCACCTATTGAGAATATTCAGAACATCAATTTGGGTGTGCCCGTAAGTATCAATATTGAAAACGGAATCGCGGCGATGGCTTTAGCTCAACTGAGCGGTGCTACGGCTGAGGAAATTAGATTTGGAATGGATTCGTTTCAAGGTGTGGTCCGCCGTTTTGATTTTAAAATAAAAACGGATAAGCTGGTGTTGCTGAGTGATTATGCACATCATCCTATAGAGATAAAAAATAGTATTGCGTCTTTAAAAGAAGTGTTTCAAGGACGTAAATTGACTGCTATTTTTCAACCGCATTTATATACGCGTACAAGAGATTTTTATCAGGATTTTGCCCAGAGTTTATCATTACTTGATGAAGTGATATTGACAGAAATATATCCCGCTCGAGAAAAACCTATAAATGGCATAACGAGTCAATTGATTTATGATCGTTTGCGTCCTGACATGGAGCGACATTTGATAAAAAAATCGGAAGTTACCGATTTTGTGAAATCACACAATCTTGATGTGTTGATTATTTTAGGTGCAGGCGATTTGGACGATTATGTGCCGGAGCTGGAGAAAATTTTAAAACCTCGAGCATAAAGTATCTATGAAATCAGTCCTCAAATTTATAGTAGGTTTGGCGCTTCTGGCTTATCTCGTTCTAGCGGTTACAAAGTTTCGCAAAGGGGAGAATACGGAGGCGTGCAGCGGTGTGGATATTGAGGTTACAGACAGTTCAAAAGCGGCATTTATATCAGCAAATGAGGTGCGTGTATTACTGGAACGAAAGCATCTTTATCCTGAAGGTATTCCCATGAATCGAATTCGTTCTACTGAAATAGAAAAAGCCTTGAAAGCACATCAATTTATATTAGATGCTCAATGTTACAAGACGGCTGATAATGTAGTTCATGTAAAAGTAAGCCAGCGGCTGCCGGTAATGCGTATTATGAGTTGTAATGGAAGTGATTTTTTTATTGACGGTAATGGTAAACGGATGTCAAGGATTCATTATCCTGCCGATGTTGTAATTGCCACTGGAGCAATCACACCTACTTATGCACATAGATATTTGGCTTCAATTGGAAACTATTTGCAAAAAAACGATTTTTGGAATAGTCAGATAGAACAATTAAATGTACTCTCGGATGGATCCGTTGAAATGATACCAAGAGTAGGGAATCACATTGTATATCTGGGAGCACCCATTAAAGTGGATCGCAAACTCAATAGATTGAAGGCTTTCTACGAGAAAGTACTTTGTAAAGTGGGTTGGAATAAATACAACCGCATCGATGTAGAGTTTGGGAACCAGATTGTTTGTACGAAAAAAGAATAACTAAAATATGGCAACAGAAGATCTATTTATTATTGCAATAGAGCTTGGCTCTTCTAATGTGACGGGCATTGGCGGAAAGAAACTTCCGGATGGAAGTATTCAGGTTGAAGCGATTGTGCAGGAACCCTCATCGATGTTTATCCGAAACGGAATGATTTTTAACATGGATAAGTCTGTGCAGTGTGTTTCTACAATTATAAAAAAATTGCAGGAACAACTGAAAAGAGTAATTACACAGGTTTATGTAGGATATGGCGGTCAGAGTATTCATTCAGAACTAAATAAAGTTACAAAACGTTTTGATGGCGAGATGCCTGTTTCAAAAGATGCTGTAGACGAGTTGATGAAGGAAAATCTGAATAACAATGTTGGAGATAAGGATATTCTGGAAGTTGTTTGTCAGGAATATGCTGTTGGCACACAAAAGCAGATAGATCCTGTAGGAGTTTTAAGCGATTACATAGAAGGTCGTTTTTTGAATATTATGGCGCGTTCTTCGTTGCGTGCGAATATAGATAGTTGTTTTTCAAAAGTCGGAATTCATGTAGTGGAAGATAAGTTGGTGCCTTTGACTGTAGCCGATGAAGTATTATCTGATACTGAAAAGCGTTCAGGATGTGTGTTGGTGGATTTTGGTGCTGACACGACTACGGTTTCTATTTATAAGGCCAATTTGTTGCGTTTTATCAGTGTTATTCCGTTGGGGAGTGCTAATATTACGAAAGATATTATGAGTTGTCAACTTGAAGAGAGTGTGGCAGAGGAATTGAAACTTAGATACGGCATGGCGGTATCTGATCTTTCGGAAGAAGATGCTAAAGGAATTATTTACACGCTGCCTGACGGTTCTGAGATTGATAGAGGTATGTTGGTTGAAATTGTTGGGGCTCGTATGGAAGAAATCCTTTACAATGTCAAAGATCAGATTATGAGTTCCGGTTTTGGACGAGATTCTCTTGTCGCAGGTGCTTGGTTAATTGGTGGTGGTGCCAAATTGAAGAATACAGCCAAGGCTTTTGCAGAGATAACAGGTTTTGATAAGGTGCGTATACAAAAGAATACCTTAACAACGGTGCATTTTGCTAAAATTGCACCTAAAAATATGGAAGAGCGAACATTAGGTGCGATTAGTCTATTGGCTAAGGGTAACCAGATTTGTACAAGTTCTCAAACCCAGAAAGAACAAAAGTCGGATGACATGTTTAGCGAAGATAAAGACATGGATTCACCAGGACTCACCGTTATTCATAAAACAGAAATCAAAGAAGGTCTAGTAGAAGAGAAAAACCTGACTACTAATAAAGAAAAACCTGTAAAGCCTCATAAACGTAAGGGACCAGGAATTATCAAAAAAGCTTTTAAAAAATTAAGTGAAATCTCAAAAAGCATTGTAGAAGACGATTAAATAGAATTTGCCATCATCTATGATGATAAAACAATTACAAAAAATACAATAAAAATGTCGTTATTTGATCAGATTAGTCAGGATATCTTTGCAGCAATGAAAGCAAAGGACAAATTGCGTTTGGCAGCCTTGCGCAACATTAAAAAATATTTTATTGAAGCTAAAACAGCACCCGGAGCTAATAATGAGTTGTCTGATGCCACCGCGTTGAAAATATTAACTAAATTGTCCAAGCAGGGTCGTGATGCTGCTGCTCTTTATACTGAAAAAGGACGAGAGGATTTAGCTGTCGAAGAAACTGCACAAGCAGATGTGATAGAGAGCTATCTGCCCAAGCAGTTGAGTGAATCTGAAATTGAAGGCGAAGTTAAAGCTATCATCGTGGAGAGCGGAGCTTCAAGCATGAAAGATATGGGTAAAGTGATGGGGATCGCTTCTAAGAAACTGGCTGGAAAGGCTGATGGAAAGGCTGTTTCTGAAGTTGTAAAACGTCTATTGTCATAGGCCCGTGTGTGCAATTTGGAAAATAAAAGAATAAATCAATATGGAAGACGAAAAGACAGGTATATTGAACTTTAATCTACCTAAACAGGAACCTACGATTATTAAGGTAATTGGAGTTGGTGGAGGTGGAGGAAATGCGGTTAACCACATGTATAATGAGGGCATTCACAATGTAGCTTTCGTTGTTTGTAATACGGATCGTCAAGCTCTTGAGAGTTCGCCTATCCCTGTTCATCTTCAACTGGGCAAAGAGGGACTTGGAGCCGGAAATCGTCCTGAGCGTGCGCGTGCAGCTGCAGAAGAGAGCATTGAGGATATTCGCGGAATGTTGAATGATGGAACCAAAATGGTATTCATTACAGCTGGCATGGGTGGTGGCACAGGTACAGGAGCTGCCCCTATTATTGCGCGGGAGGCTAAGGCTTTTGACATTCTGACAGTCGGAATTGTTACGATACCTTTTCGTTTTGAGGGTAATCGCAAAATTGATCAGGCCTTGGATGGGTTGGAAGAAATGCAGAAACAGGTTGATGCCCTTTTAGTGATTAATAATGAACGTCTACGGGAAATATTTACTAATCTGACTGTACTTGAAGCTTTTGCCAAAGCTGATGATACTTTGAGTGTTGCGGCTAAGAGCATTGCTGAAATTATTACGTTGCGTGGAGAAATCAATTTGGATTTCCGTGATGTGAGTACCGTGCTCAAAGATGGTGGTGTTGCCATTATGAGTACGGCCTATGGTGAAGGCGAAGGCCGGGTAAGCAAGGCAATAGAAGAAGCTCTCAATTCACCTCTGCTTAATCACAGCGATATTTTCAAATCGAAAAAAGTTCTACTCAATATTTGTTTCTGCAAGGAAAAAGAAGGCGAATCGCTGATGATGGAAGAAATGAACGAGGTTCATGAATTCATGAGTAAATTTGAAGCCAATGTGGAAGTTAAATTCGGAATGGGAACAGACCCAACCTTGGGTAAAAAAGTGAAAATTACGATTTTGGCTACTGGTTTCGGGCTAAGCGACGTATTATCTGGTGTAGAGGGTGCAGAGAAGTACAAACAACCTGTGATTGATGAAGAGGAAGAAGAGCGCAAACGTGCCCGACGCGAGATTTTTTATAATTATGAGAAAGGAGCAAAGGTAAAGCGCCGTTACAAGTTGTTCCGCTTTAGCAAGCAGACTCTTGATGATGATGATGTGATTTCAATGGTTGAGACTAGTCCTACGTATAAAAGAGACAATGAATCTTTACACCAGATGAAGGAGCGTATGGAGGAAATCAATCGTCGTGGTTCTGAAGAGAAAGCGGAAGATCTGGAGTCAGATGGCTTGACAATTACATTTTAATAAAACAGTGTATTTGTATAGATTTTGGAGCAAAATGATTTGTATTCTGTTTTTGCTCCTTAACTTTTATGCTATAGGAAATGGAGGTTAAAAGTCTCCTTATGGAGACATTCTGCTACAGTTATAGAATTTTATGAAAAAGTTGAATTCCATAAGGACGGCAGTTTGCTTTTTCCGAAATTTCGGAAAAATAAATTCAAAAATTAAGATAAACATAAACATAAAAACAAGATGGTAGAAACTATCAGAAAAAGGCTGAGTGATTCAGCCGGCGCACGTTGGATCGCGCTCTTTATCATAGCGTTCACAATGATGATGGGCTATTTTATAACAGATGTCATGTCGCCTTTGGAAGATATGCTTGAAACGCAATTGCATTGGACTAGTAGTGAATACGGTTTCTTTTCTGGTGCATACGGATATATGAATGTGTTCCTGCTGATGTTGTTTTTTGGCGGTTTAATTTTGGATAAAATGGGCGTGCGTTTCACGGGCCTTTTGTCGTGCTCGTTGATGCTTGTTGGAGCTGCCATAAAGTTTTATGCTATTTTATCTGTGAGTCCGGATACCTTGGTTCGTATCCCTATGTTTGGTTATGCTGAGGGAATCAAAATACAGGTGCTTATCGCAAGTTTAGGTTTTGCTATCTTTGGTGTTGGTTGTGAAATCACTGGGATCACGGTATCTAAAATTATTGCCAAATGGTTTACAGGTCATGAAATGGCCTTGGCGATGGGCGTACAGGTAGCTCTTGCACGAATCGGTACGGCAGGAGCTCTTGCTTTCAGTCCACTTATAGCAAAGGCATTTAATATTTCGGCTCCTATCCTTTTTGGTACGGTATGCCTTTGTATTGGTTTGTTGGCCTACATTGTGTATTGTGTCATGGATAAAAAATTGGATATGAGTATTGAAGCACAACAAAGCGAAACTTCTCTCGATGATGATGGTTTCAAAATGCGCGATTTAGGTGTTATTTTCCGTAATTCTGGATTCTGGTTAGTTACATTCCTATGTTTGCTTTTCTACTCTGGTGTTTTCCCGTTCCTGAAGTTTGCCACAAAACTGATGATTTACAAGTATAATGTGCCTGACACTTGGGCTAGTAAAATTCCTGCTATTTTGCCTTTTGGAACCATTCTGCTTACCCCCTTGTTTGGAACGCTCTACGACCGTATTGGGAAGGGAGCCACGCTGATGATTATAGGTAGTATAATTCTGACTGCTGTGCATATTTGTTTTGCATTGCCTATACTGAATACCTTCTGGTTCGCTATTATTTTGATGATTTTTTTAGGCATCGCCTTTTCTCTGGTACCGAGTGCCATGTGGCCATCTGTGCCCAAAATTATTCCGATGAAGCAGTTGGGATCGGCTTATGCCGTGATTTTTTATATTCAGAATATCGGTCTTTCCTTGGTGCCCGTGTTAATTGGAAAAGTAATAGATGTGTATTCTCTTCATAAAGCTCCTGACGGCACGCTTTCGTATGATTTTACAGTGCCAATGGCCATTTTTGCTGGTTTTGGCGTCGCTGCAGTTTTGATTGCATTCGTGCTGAAAGTGATTGATAAAAAGAAAGAATACGGATTGGAACAGGCAAATATCAAAAAATAGATTTGGTTTTTGTGGTTTCTCAGTTTTGAAGTATCTGGATTTTTGAGCTTGCAAAAAATTGTACTTGCATTCTCTTTAGATTGGATATGTGCGTGTGCATTTCAAAAGAAATTTTGACGGCACGTTTTCCATTCTCGGCATGTTTTGATGGGGTATGACTTATTCCAAAATATATTTGTTATATTCTTGACGAGTGCCCTTGTTGTTCGAATGAATGGCCTCATAGTTTTTACAAATGCGAATATTGGAACTGGCTCTAAGAAGTATGGACAATTGTTAAATATGCGATCAAGATACAACCTATATGAGATAATTTTATTAGAAGAGTATATGCGGTAAAAATATACATAGACGGACAACTTTTGAAAGTTGTCCGTCTATGGTATCTACGTTGAAAAATCTTACTTAATTAGGAAACCTTTTCCAGTCGTTTCATTATGGTCATCATGAAGATAAAGGAAATAATGCAAACCGTAATAAGTACGCTCCAGACGGCCCACAAGGGGATGTCTCCCCACAAAAAGCCTGTGACACTTGAAAGTTCGTTTCCAATGGCAGTAGCAACAAACCAGCCGCCCATCATAGTTCCTTTATATTTTGGTGGAGCTACTTTACTAACAAAGCTGATACCCATCGGGCTAAGTAATAATTCTCCGAATGTTAATATGAGGTAAGTTCCAATCAACAAGGTAGGCTGAACCGGAGTAAAGCTGAGCCCGGCTTTTACTTCGTTGGGTGATGGTAGGTTGAAACTGCCAAAGGCCATGAGGCAATAGGCCGCTGCGGCAACAAGCATTCCACAAGCAATTTTGTGCGGTGCACTCGGCTCCTTGCCTTTGGAAGCTAAATAACCGAAAATAGCCAAAGAAATAGGGGTTAAGCCAACGACGAAAGAAGGATTAAATTGTTGAAATATTTGAGGCATAAATACTATTTTGTCTTCCATACCATTCATGTTTACAATAATATAGATGAGGGGTAGGATGATCAGGGCCGATCCGATTAGTTTCCCTGTAGAAGTTTTGTTCTGGAAAATCCCGAAAATGCCATAAACCATAAGGATGGCAGCAACAATGTTTGTCACATCAAATCCAAAGCGCGTTGCTCCAGTTGCCACATTGGTGGTATAGTCGCGGGCAAAGTAGGTTAATGACAGTCCATTCTGATGAAAACTCATCCAGAAAAAAATCACAACGATAAATACAAGTATTAGGGCAATAATTCTTTGTTTGGTTTCTGCCGGAGAAAGTTCTTTCTCCGCTTCGTCTTTGGCGGGAGCTGTTTTACTATTATAGTCAGCATCTTTATAAGTGTTACGGAATAGCCAGTAAATCAGGAATGAAGCAATCAGCGAGAAGCATGCCACACTAAATCCGGCATTGTAGCTTAAAGAAAGCGTGTCAATGTATTGTTGGCAAAAATCAGAGATTGAACCTGTGAAATGCTGTGTTGCAATAGATTCTTGTAATTGTTGAAGAGCTTGTGGAGTCATGCCTGTTGCATTTTCGAGATACTGGTGACAGAGTTGCGGAATGTTTCCATCATAGGTGAAACCATGCATACCCATAATCCAATTGGTTAATTTTACTGAGGCCGTTGGTGCAAAGAGCGCACCGATATTAATAGCCATGTAGAAAATGGAGAAGCCGGCGTCTCTCCGTTTTTGATATGGAGCTTTTTCGTAGAGATTTCCTACAAGAACTTGGAGATTACCTTTGAACATGCCCGTTCCGCAGGCAATTAAAAGTAATGCCAAGGTCATAACGATGATGCCCGTCATTCCTTTGAAAGTAGGCAGGGCCATCAGTACGTAGCCGAAAAACATGACAAAAATGCCTGCTTTAATTAATTTACCATATCCGAGCTTATCGGCTGCGATACCCCCAAAGAGCGGTGTCAGGTATGCTAGCATCAAGAATGTGCTATAAAAAATTCCTGTGGTTCCTGCAGAAAATCCGAATTTAGCTTGCAGATAGAGCGTGAAGATGGCTAACATGGTGTAGTAGCCGAAACGCTCGCCGGTATTAGCCAATGCCAGCGCATAAAGTCCTTTTGGCTGTCCTTTAAACATTGATATATCTTTTTAAATTGTTATTAAATATCATACTGCCTGAGGGTTTTGAGTGACTTTGTCCTGCAGCATGTTGTGTATGAGTAAATCTGTAGTAGTCTTTTCTGCTCCAAAGTTAGACATTATTTTTGAAAAAAATGAGGCATTTCGTACGAAGTTTCATATAAAACGCATTTTTGAAAGAAGTAAAATAAATTGTCTTTGTTTCAGAATTAATATCATTTTCGTAATTAAATAAGGTGGCTGATTTGTTGTTCTATAAAGTAATTAAAACGCAAAAATGTTTTTGTTATCAAATTTGAATTATGCCGGAGAAAGCAGAATTATAGTTGTGAGATATGATTATTTATTTGTTCGTTTTGAATATTGTGGAAAAAAAGTGTACTTTTGTAGTTCACGAGAAGAATATGACCGAAGAAAAGAATCTTATCGTTGATGTTGATAAAATATTGGAACAAAAAGCCGGCACAAAAGCGGGCTATATTCCACGTTTTCTGGTTTCATGGCTCAAACACATTATTCATCAGGACGAGGTGAATCGTTTTCTCAGTGCACATCGAGAGGAAGTAGGTGTGCAATGGTTGAAATCTTGCGTAAAATATCTTGATATGCGTCTTACAATCAAGGGGGGGGGAAATCTTCCACCTAATGATGGTAAACTTTATACGTTTGTTTCAAATCATCCTCTTGGGGGAGGTGATGGTGTAGCCTTAGGTGCGTTGATCGGGGATCACTATGATGGAAATATTCGCTATTTGCTAAATGATATGCTGATGACACTTCCTGGTTTGCGACCTGTAGGAATTCCTATTAATAAGACAGGAGCGCAGGGCCGCAGCTTTCCCCAGATGGTGGAAGAAACTTTCCATTCGGACAAACAAATTTTGATGTTTCCAGCTGGCATTTGTTCTCGTCGCCAAGGCGGGATGGTTCATGATGTGCCTTGGAAAAAAACATTCATTACTAAAAGTGTTGAAACTCATCGCGATGTTGTTCCCATTCATTTTAGTGGAGAAAATTCGGTGTTTTTTTATCGTTTAGCGAATGTATGTGCAGCCTTGGGGCTGAAATTTAATGTGGCTATGCTCTTCTTAGTGAATGAAATGTATAAAAATGTACATAAGTCTTTTGAAATAAAAATAGCTAAGCCTATTCCGTGGGAAACTTTCGACAAGTCGCGTTCTGCTTTGGAATGGGCAAGATATGTAGAAAATATTGTATATCATTTGTAATCCTAAATAATCATACAGTGATGGAAAAAATTATTGATCCTGTTGACAAAAAATTACTAAAAGCCGAACTTACTAATGAACGGCAACTTCGCCACACCAATAAAAGCCATAATGAAATTTATATTGTGACGTGGCAGGATTCTCCGAATGTAGTTCGCGAGATTGGTCGTTTACGTGAAATTGCATTTCGTGTAGCTGGAGGTGGCTCAGGCAAAAGCATGGATTTAGATTATTTCGATATGTGCGAACATCCATACAAACAGCTGGTTGTATGGAACCCGGATGATGAAGAAATTATAGGTGGGTATCGCTATTTGCCTGGAAATGAAGTTGAAATTGATGAAACGGGTCAGCCCATTCTTGCTACTTCCCATATGTTTCATTTCAGTGATAACTTTATGGAAAATTATATGGCGCAAACCATTGAATTGGGCCGTTCTTTTGTGACACTGGAATATCAAAATACACGTCGTACGGCAGCAAAAAGCCTTTTTGCACTTGATAATTTGTGGGATGGGTTGGGCGCTCTTACAGTGGTGATGCCCAACTTGAAGTATTTTTTCGGAAAAATGACCATGTATCCTTCTTTCAGCCGTGCGGGACGTGATATGATTTTATATTTCTTGCATAAACACTTTTATGACAAGGAACATCTTGTTACGGCAATGAATGCTGTGAAGCTGGAGACAGATGGAAATTATTTGAAGAGTTTGTTTAAGAAAGATTCTTTTAAAGAGGATTATCGCATTTTGAATTTGGAAGTGCGAAAACTGGGATTTAACATACCTCCCTTAGTAAATGCGTATATGAGTTTAAGTCCTACCATGCGTGTTTTTGGTACTGCTATAAATGACTCTTTTGGAAATGTCGAAGAGACGGGCATCTTGATTGCTGTTGACGAGATTTTGGCCGATAAACGTATTCGCCACATTGATTCCTTTGTTAGTGAACATCCCGAATCCATAGATGTGTTGAAAGATGTATTAAATCCTCCTTTGAAACAGTAGAATGCCAATGTTATTTTAAATAGGAGAAGCGTCACAAAATACATATGTGACGCTTCTTACTTTTTTATAATTAAAATCAAAGTGCTTTCTTGATGACTGGAAGAATAATGGCTTCCATAATGTCGTAACCTGGAGCTGTGGGATGAACACCGTCATCTGAATATTGGGGATTAAGAGTTTTACCATCAGTGTCGACTAATGAAGAAAAATAGTCTACATAAGGAATTTTGTGAATAGTGGCGTAACCTTTTATTCGGCTATTAAGGGACGCAATTTTGGCAGGTGCATCTGTGATTTCTTTTCTCCAACCAAACTGAGCAGCGGGAAGCACGGAAGTTAAAATTATTTTTACCTTGTTTGCCTTGGCTATGTCTACCATTGAAATAATGTTGCCAATAGTTAGTTCTTCATTATATATACAGGAATTTTCAGCTACGTCGTTTGTGCCGGCATTGATAACGACAAGATAGGGGTGTAGCTTTATTACGTCTTCGCGAAAGCGGAGTAAAAAGTTGTAGGATGTTTGGCCACTGATGCCGCGGGGTATGAAGTGGTTCTTATTGAAAAAGTCAGGGTGTGTATTCATCCATCGTTCAGTGATTGAGTTGCCCAAAAAAATTACGCGTTTTTCTCCTTTTTGGGGTGTTGGCAGCGCGGCATTATCTTTTGCGTAGCGACTAGTATTGCCATAATCACTTTGTTGGGCGCAAAGCTGTGACGGTACGAGAAAAAGACAAAAAAGTGCAAATGTAAGGATCTTTTCAGTCGAAATAATTTTTTTTGAAAAAATATTGATTTCCATGAGTGAAGGGTATAATAAAGTTAATAAAATTTCTGTCTGTTTTTAAGTGATGAGCACATACTTTTCTAAACATGCAAATTTAATTATTTTTTTTAACTGCTTTTGTTTTGAGTGGGATTCTTTTCTAAGTTCTGAAAATATAATTTAATGTCATACATAGGATCTAAAGAAATAAAATATCTCTTCAAAGTTATCATACGTATAAGGTGGCAAGCAAGTTTAAACCAAAAGAAGGTGAAAGATAAGATAGCTGTTACTATTCAAAAAATAGGTACAAAAAGATGAAAAAACGAAATGTTTTTTTCGCGTTAAATGTTTAATCGAAAACAAAAACGGGGCCTATACAAATAAAGTATAACTCCCGTTTCTTGAAATACGTTTAAAAAACAATTACAGTTTTGGCTTCGATGACTGTGTAGATGGCTGCGAATTAATTACATATGGCCAATCGTCCTTCCATAGAACTCGGTCAAGTAACACCATACGACCTTTATCAGGTTCTGCGCGGCTATAAGCGTGATACATAATCCAGGTCTGTCCCAGACGGTCTTCAACGAACTCTGCATTGTGGCCTGTGCCCGCCCATAAATTATTGCCTTGAATAAGAATGTTATATTGATTGTTTAGCATGGTTCCTCCATAACGGTTTACATAGGGTCCCAAAAGATTTTTGGAACGACCATAAACCGTTTTGTATGTGCTATTAAGACCCTCGCAGCAACTTCCGGTTGAGCCAAAATAATAGTAATAGCCATTGCGTTTATAAATATAGCTTCCTTCAAAAGCCGAACCTGCTATTTTAACTTTTTGGGCTCCAGTTTTAAGAGCAAGACCGTCATCGCTGAGTTCAATGGCGTAGATGCCGTTGAAACTCCCCCAAACAAGATATTTCTTTCCATCATCTTCTATATAGCATGGGTCAATGCTATTTCTGACACCAATTTCATAACTGTAAAAGAGTTTTCCTCCTGGGTTGACAAAAACGTATGGTCCTTGTGGCTTTGAAGAGTAGGCAACACCAATGCCACAACTGTCTATTCCACCCCACACAGACATAGCAAAATAAATCACGTATTTGTCTCCAATTTTACTGGCGTCGAGTGCCCAAATGCCACCATTCTTGACAAACGAAGGAGATACAGCAAATGCAAATGATAGATAGTTCCAGTTGATGAGGTTTGTAGATCGATAAATACCACCTCCAGTAGCAAACAGATAATAGTAGCCGTCTCCTCCGCTCATAACACTGGGATCTGGTGCATCTTTCGGGATGACAGGGTTTGAAAAGAAAGTGCCAGTTTGAGCTACAGAAGTTAAAACTTGGCCTTTTGAGGAAGAAACGCATAAAAAGAGCAAGAGGGAAAGAGTTCCAATTAAATGTATTCTTTTCATTTCATATTTATTTTACGAAAACTTTAAAAGACAATCCACCAGTAGACACAATGTAAATGCCTTGAGGCAGGTTCGACCCATTTTGCATGGTACGTCCCAATATATCGTAAATCCGATAGCTGTTTGTACCATTTATAATGATTTGGTGGCCTAACACAAAAACGTTTACCTCTTTGTTTGCAAGGACTTTGTTTATTCCAGTAGTGTTGGTATTGACGATAATCCATGCAAAACCGGAGCTGGCAGCAGTACTGACGTACGAAATCTTGTCAGGCGTGTCGATTGTGATGTCTGCAGCATTGAGAAAACGAGTAACACCAAAATCATCTGTGGTGCTAAATGTAACCTGATTATCCTTGATAGGAATAATCCGCCATTGAGCAGCGCTAGACTGAATAGATGCATTTTGTGTGTAGTAGAAATTGTTTGTGATAACTGTAGATTGCCCAATATAACGCATAGAATAATGGTTGCGAATATAATAGGCGGTAGTGTCTTCATTTGGAATAAGCATCCACTCTTGATGTAAATCGGATGAGTCAACTTCCGAAATTAAAAAGTCGTTACTGCCATCGTTGTTGTTTGTATTGTCCTGAATGCAACGAGTGGAAAAAGTGTGCTTGGCACTCATGATACGGTAATAAGTGCTTTCTGAAGCAGTTTGTGCCCAAGTGTTCTCTGTATAGAATAGTCCGACCAAAGAAACTAAAATGATTATAAGTTTTTTCATACAGTATTTCTTTTCTGATACAAAGATAATCATTTTGTTTTGGATAGGGTAAATGAAATGGGTGTAGATTAAGGATTAAAGAATGGGGCCAGATAAGATTTTATTGGTTAATATTTCATAGTTAATATTCTCTTTTACCTTAAAGTTTAAAGAAAAAGTTTTTTTTTCAAATGCAGATTGCACATCTGAATTTGAATGTGTAATTTTGTCTCCGTAAACGCAATAGAAACTATTTTTTGATGAGAAAAGCAACGATAATACTACTTGTCCTATTCATGATTTTGAATACATATGGACAGCGGATTTTAAGTTTGGACAGCTGCAGGGCTTTGGCTTTGCGGAACAATAAAGAATTACTGATTAGTCAAGACAATAAAGATGCTGCAGGGTACGAACATCAAGCTGCCAAAACAAATTATTTACCCAAAGTGGGGTTGGATGGAGGTTATATTTGGAATCAAAAATCAACACATTTATTAAATAAAGATACTCAGAATGATTTGACGAAAATAGGAACATCAGTGACGAGCGATTTATCACAGTCTGCTGCAGCTATTGTCCAACAGTTTCCGGAATTGGCGCCGCTATTGCAAAGTTTGGGAACTCCAATAGCAGGTGCTCTTAATGTTATGGGCTCGCAAATTGTTGATGCTTTCAGGACAAATACCTATAATATATATACTGGTGCGTTAATAGTGACGCAGCCCATTTATTGGGGCGGGCGTATAAAAGCATACGATCACATTACGAATTATACGGAACGCCTGTTAGGAGCTCAACACGATCGACTTACTCAAGAAGTTATTTACAGTATAGACCAAGCTTATTGGCAGGTTGTTTCCTTATCTGGAAAGAAACGCTTAGCAGAAAGCTATTTGAAAATGTTGCAAAAACTGGATAGCGATATTCAAAAAATGTACGAACAGGGAATAGCGACAAAGGCTAGTACATTGACAGTACGGGTAAAATTGAACGAAGCAGATATGACCCTTACAAAGGTGACTGATGGGGTGAGTCTCTCCAAAATGTTGTTGTGCGAAATTTGTGGCTTGCCGGTAGATGGTGATGTAAAATTGGTAGATGAGGACAAATCTGAAATACCTGTAGAAATAATTTTGCAGAAACCCGATACAACCGAAGTATTTACCAAACGTAAAGATTTGCAGGCATTGGAGGAGGCTACGAAAATTGCAGAAGAAAATATTAAACTTGTAAAGGGAACTTATCTTCCATCTTTATCCGCATTTGGCGGCTACAGCTTGATGAATCCGAATGTTTATAATGGGTTCCAAAATAAATTTGCTGGAAACATCAGTATTGGTATAACACTTCATGTGCCTATATGGCGTTGGGGAGAAGGAAAATATCAAGTCCGTGCAGCTCAAGCTTTAGCGCAAAGTCAACGGCATTTATATCAGGATGCAAAAGAAAAAATTGATTTAGAAGTGAATCAGGCTAAATTTAAAGTAAATGAAGCACAAAAAAAACTTGTAATGGCTCGAAAAAATTTGGAAAAAGCAGATGAAAATCTTCATTATGCAGATGTTGGTTTTCATGAAGGGGTGATTGTCGCAGCCGATATGCTGGAAGCCCAAACGGCTTGGGTTCAGGCTAGATCTGAGAAACTGGATGCAGAGATAGAATTGAAACTGGCCGAAATTTATCTGAGCAAATCGGTTGGCAACCTTAACTATTAAAAAGAGATTTACTTATAAAAAAATAGGTTATGGCAAAACATAAATCAGAATTCTCCATTATTCTACGACCAATTATTTTTATTAATATTGTGGTTCTTGTCATAGGAATTATTGGATATTTAACACTGGGAAAAGATAATGAGACAATTCAAGGGCAGGCCGAAGCTACTGAATACCGGATATCAAGCAAGGTGCCTGGTCGAATAGCTGTTTTTTATGTGGAAGAAGGCCAGCATGTAAATGCAGGCGATACATTGGTTCGTTTAGACGCACCTGATGTACAAGCAAAAATGGAACAAGCACAGGGAGCAGAGAACGCAGCACAAGCTATGAGTAATAAGGCTCAAAGAGGTACACGTGAAGAACAAATAAAAGGAGCTCTTGAACTTTGGAAAGAAGCCCAGGTCGGTGTTTCAATTTCCGAGAAAACCTATAAACGGATTAAAGTACTTTATGACGAAGGTGTTGTGCCCGCGCAGCGGCTTGACGAGATTACAGCGAAACGCGATGCTGCTATTGCGAGTGAACAAGCAGCTCATTCCCAGTATCAAATGGCTGTAAATGGTGCCCAACGAGAAGACAAAGAAGCAGCACAAGCCTTGGTGGATCGGTCAAGAGGGGCTGTTGCTGAGGTAAGGTCCTACTTAAAAGAAACTGTATTGACTGCATCTGCACCAGGAGAAGTCAGTGAAATATTTCCCAAAGTGGGAGAACTCGTAGGTTCCGGTTCTCCCATTATGAATGTAAGCGAGCTGTATGATATGTGGGTTACATTCAATGTGCGAGAAGATCTACTGAAAAATTTGAAAATGGATGCTATCGTCAAAGCTTTTGTACCGGCGTTAGATAACAAGCAAATTAAATTAAAAGTTTATTACTTGAAAGATTTGGGCTCTTATGCTGTTTGGAAAGCTTCGAAATCAACCGGACAGTTTGATTTAAAAACATTTGAAGTCAAAGCCCGTCCTACAGAAAAAGTAAATGGATTACGTCCAGGTATGACAGTTGTATTGATTCGTTAATTCAACAATGCGAAATCCCAATCCTTCTTTTCCAAAGTGTTTTTGGGCGGTGTTTTTTCGAGAATGCCGTCGAATGTGTTCGCGTCCGATTTACTTTTATTGTATTATTGGTGCTCCGTTGTTTTGTCTAATTTTCTTTACTTCACTGATGAATCAAGGACTTCCTCATGATTTGCCTATTGGCGTAGTGGATTTGGACAATTCAAGTAATTCACGAACAATTATTCGAACATTGAATGCAATGGATCTCCTGAAAGTAGAAGCCGTTTATCACAGTCAAAGTGAAGCTCGCGATGCAGTGCAAAGAAATAAAATATATGGTTTTCTATCCATTCCTCGTGGTTTCAGTGCTTCTTTGCAGGCTTTTCGTAGACCGACATTAACATATTATACAAGTTATGCATTATTAGTTCCTGGTTCGCTAACCTATGGTGCTATGCGAAAAGCTGCTGAACTGGTTTCTGGTGCAGCAGTGCGAAGCCAACTTTTTGCGAAAGGCGCCACTGAAAATCAGGCTATGGCCTTTATACAACCAATTGTGATAGAGACTCATGCTACATTTAACCCGTCTCTGAACTATTCGGTTTATTTATGTAATACGTTAATTCCTGGTGTAATGATGTTGTTAATTTCATTAATGACCGTGTATTCTATTGGTAGTGAAGTGAAATTCAATACATCCAGGTATTGGCTGGAAAAAGGTAATCATTCAATATTACTTTCTTTGGGAGCCAAAGAATTGCCATATACATTGGCATTTTTTATTATAGGTTTTTTCTGTGATTTTTACTTATATGGGATTCTCAAATTTCCATGTAATGGAGGTTTTCTACCCATGTTATTTTTGACATTGTGTATGGTCCTTGTAGCTCAAGCTCTTGGAATTATATTTTTTTCTTTAATTCCTACTTTGAGAATGGCCTTGAGTTTGTCCTGCTTGTGGGGGGTTGTTTCCTTCTCTATCTGTGGATTTACTTTTCCAGAAATTGCTATGAATGGGCCTGTTCAAGCGTTAAGCTATCTCTTCCCGTTAAGACATTATTATCTGATTTATGGAAGTCAGACTCTGGATGGGAACAGTATGATATATTCATGGACTAGCTATGTGTTTTTGTTTATATTTATTTTGTTGCCATTTATTTTTATGATTAGGTTGAAACGGGAACTTATCCATTCTTTCTATATTCCGTAATTTAAGATGAAAAATACTCTATTTCAAGGACTAAAGGAACTGATTCATATATGTCAAATGGAATTAAAAATAATCTTCCATGATGAAGGTGTTTTTATCTTTTGTATCTTGGTCCCGTTAGGTTACCCTCTGTTTTATTCCTATATTTATACTACGGAATTGATGCGAGAGGTTCCCGTAACTGTGATTGATGATTCTAAAACTGCATTGAGTCGGGACTTTATTCGAAAATTAGACGCGTCACAGTGGATAAGAGTTGTAGGGTATTCAAACAACGTACCTGATGCAAGAGAGCAAATCAAGGAACAGCGAACATATGGTTTTTTTGAAATTCCTTCTGATTTTTCCGATAGAATTGTTGAAGGTGAGCAGGTGAACGTAGGGTTATATTCAGATATGAGTGCGATGCTTTATTATAAAGGCATGTTTATAGGTGCAACTGATGTCTCATTGGAAATGAATAAGAAAATCAAAATTGCTCGAATTGGAAAAGCCACAAATGAAGAAGAACAAATAATTGCTTCTCCTGTAAAAAATCGTGAAGTTCCATTATCCAATCCGCAGCAAGGTTTTGCTTCTTTTTTAATACCGGCAATATTAGTTTTGGTTATGCAGCAAACGTTATTACTTGGAATTGGCATGGCCGGTGGTACGGCAGCTGAAACTGGGGAGTATAGGGATTTGGTAGCTACAAGTAAAAGGAATAGAGGAACATTACATATTTTATGTGGGCGTGCCTTTGCTTATTTCTCGATTTATGCGGTTCAAGCTGCCTATATGGTTTGTATTGTTCCTAAATTGTTTGGTCTGACGCAATTGTCTCAAGGTGCAGATTTGATATTATTCATGATTCCGTATATTTTATCATGTGTCTTTTTCTCGTTGGCTCTGTCTATTTTGATGAGAAATAGGGAAATGAGTATTTTGGTTTTTGTTTTTACGTCTATACCCTTATTGTTTATTTCTGGTATTTCTTGGCCGGGTTCTGCTGTTCCTCCATTTTGGAAAGGGGTTTCATGGCTATTCCCCTCAACATTTGGTATCAATGGTTTTGTGCGGATGAATACAATGGGCGCCACAATTAGCCAAGTGGCTGTAGAGTGGCGCGCATTATGGTTACAAGCTGTAGCCTATTTTGTTTTAGCTTATATGAGCTGTCGAACAATTATTTATCGCGAAGGTCGAAATGATAAAACTGAATTACGTGAGCCGTTCATGTAACAGATATTCACTTCGTCGTATTGAGAAATAATGAAATTTTATTTCCTTCAGGCTGGATGCTGAAAGCTTTCCCGTTTTTTTGGTTACGAAGATCTTTAAAACTGCCTTTATATAAATCTATTTTATAGGAAAATTTATCTTGTGAGGCTGTGATTTTATGTAAAGCGATTGATGAAAAAGGTAGTTCTGCTTGTGGTTGAACTGTAAGTAACATGTTCCAGCTGAATTTCTCAGATTTCTGTTGACAGGAAATGTTCAACCTATCAGCTTTAAATTCTAAAATGAATACTGCTGAACCATCTTGCAGAGGCCATGAAACGCGTAGATCTTTTCCTTTTTCCGAGATAGATGGATTGCCTCCGACTAATTCTTGCATTTCTCCATTTTCATTTTGACGATAAAAACGTAAACCAGCCAAATGATCAACGGTACTCCAGAGACAACCATCTACGAGGGGAAAAGTTTTGTAAAGACACTGGGTCGACGTTGTTGGTTTTTCTAGATATTCAGATTTGCTTCTTTCATCAAAGAGGTGGATATCTCGAATATTGAGTGAGGTTTTTTCCCAAAGTAGATTGGCTCTGTAGTAGCGACTGTTAAACCAAACGGTTTCTCTTCCCTGCTGTTTATGGTCTGTGAGTGCAGCAAAAGAGGTGGCGGGTGTGAGAGCATAGACCTTTTTATACCAACGTCCAGTTTCTCCGAGTGTTTCAATGTTTACTTTTCCAGCTGCTGAAAGTTGTTCAAGCTGTTTCATCTGATATTCAAATCCTTTCTGCATGGGCCCCCAAGTGAATGAATTCTCCTGACCTGCTTGAGTATAGTTGAACCCTAAGCAGGGGTCGTTAGTAAGTGTTTTGAAAAACCAATCAACCCAAGAAGGCGAACCACCGCCGTCTCCATAAACAGGTTCAAGTGTAGCAACTGATTGCACTGCACCACCTAAACCAGCTTCATACTGATAAATAGGGTCACTTCCTAACATTCTGAATATTGGAACGTCGATCTGGCCGTTCTTCGTTTGTGCGGGCATGTAGGCATTTTTGCGACTAGGATAAAATCCTTGTCCCCAATATCCCCCCCAGAGGGTGTAACCGTCTGTTCCAACTTGATCGCGACAATTGCATGAGGCTTGGATATGGTATTTATCATACATGTAGGCCAATGTGTGGGCGTCAATGAACCAAGAACCAATCGAAGCGGGGTAGGTGCCAAAAATTTCTTTGAATTTCTTCATGTATGCATCCACCAATTGTTCTCTTTCTTTTGGTGTGTAGCCGACAGAAAAACCTACATTTGTGTGCCAATCCCATGAATAGCGCCCACGCCATTTCAATCCGGCAGCTTCAACTTGTGGCTGAGTGATTTCCCACCATCCCCCAACTTCGCACCCTCGTTGGATTTCTTCTTTGAGTAGTTTTTGATATTCTGGGTTAATCAAGGCGTCGTATTGTAGTAGATAGGTACCTTTCAAACCGTGGCTGCGGAGGCAGTTTGCTTGATTTGCTACGGTTTGATAGAGCACTTCATCTGTATATGCCTCTATTCGTGGTTCCGTGCCTCTGATAAAATTGATGATATTTACAATTCGAGGAGATTTTTCTTGTTTTTGTTGTGCTACAGCTTGTAGAACACTGAATGTGCATCCCAAGAATAGGATAGTGAATGCACTATAAAAATTTCTTCTACTCATTTTCTGATAAATATTGAATGTCTTTTTACTGTGAGATATAATTAACTTTACATATTGAAAGCAAAAGTACAAATTTATATTGAAGAAAAGTTTTTTGTGTGACTTCAATTTTTCTACCTTGAGAAGTTCGTAGAGAATCCAAAGATGATGGCATGAACTATTATTGGAATCTGTACTTTTTGAATGATTCCTTTACTTACTTAAAGTTGTTTGACTGCGCGTTAAACCAATTTTTACACGAAGTATAGTTCAAAAAAAGTTTTTTCGTTGAGAATCAAAATAGATACGTAAAACTTGTTTTTTAATTCATAGGAAGGTTTCTCAACGATGTTTAATTGGGATGCTTGTTCCTTATGGTTTCTCTGATGTTTGTATTCATAAAAACTGTGAGGTCATTTGTTGAAACGATGAGGCCATTTGTCAAAAATACAATGAATGCAAAAAAATATCTTTTGAATCGATAGCCGGATTCAGAAAGAATAAGAATTTCAATAAAACAAATCAAGAGGTGCGAACTCTTAAAAGTCACACCTCTTGATTTAAATGAATATTACAGTCTATTTGATTGCAATCTTCTTTTTCCCTATGATATAAATACCCTTGTTCAGATTCTTTTGAGCTTCTGTGGCCTTTATACCCTTCTTAAGAAGTTTGCCGTCAATGCTATAAACATTAACATTCTCAGTAGATTTGGCAACAATGACAGGTTTAACGAGCGTAATCATGTCATTTGTATTAATAATCAAGTCAGCTTCACCCTCTTCATTTACCACTCTGTTCGGGTTGATATAGCCGCTACGTCCGTCAATTGTTACAGCGCCAGTGGTAGCTTTCAGCTTAGCTTGAGAGAAAATTCCCATGCCGGGAGCTTTAACAGACATACCTTGTAATGTTCCGATCAGACCGTTAGAAACGATCATTGAAGTATCTACAACATCATCAGGGACTGCGATGGACAGAGCCTGAGAAGGAGCACTTGGATCGTAAAGGTTGTAGTCGTTGACGGTCATAATGAACGGTTCACCGGCTTCAATGTCCTTCTTTAATTTCAATCCTAGTTCTGTTCCCGTTGCTGTTGTGGTGATACTTTTAACAGCATAAGTTTTGACCATATCGTTTATTTCCATCAATGAAGAGCTTCCCTTCAGTTCAAACGGTAATGTCATGATGCAAATGTTGTTGTCTGCCATTGTGTTGAAGGTCATTCCTTCTTCTTTTGAGTTGGTAGGTTCAAACTTCCAAGCCTGTTGGTTATCTGAATTTAATGGATAATTGAGAACAATACTGTTTGTCTGGTCTGTCTTCAATGCGTCCATCATATTTGTAAGATTGGCCTGAATGATTTTAAATTTACCATTTCCTGCATAAAGTAGTTTGTATGGTGTTTTTTCGTGAGACAATAATGGAGAGTTGTCGGCACCATCGCCACGATAAGCTCCAAAATACTGTCCCGTACCCATGTTCTGAATGGCAAATTGTTCTTCTTGTCCTTCAATAGGAACGAAACGCCAAGCTGCATATGGGTCACCTTTCGGATCAATTTGGTCAACAGGATAACCTCCAATATACAGTTTACCTCCTACAGAAGTGCTGCCGAGGAAAATAGGCTGATTTTGTGTGAAAGCACGATTAGAACCACTTATAAAACAATACCATTGTCCTGTTGCAACCTTACCAACGTGTGTCATAAAGGTTTTGAAAGCAGTGTTCATACTATTTGTTGCGGCTGAAATGCTCTGCACCGTCGGTTGTGTCAAGCTGACACTTGTTCTAGCTTCTTTAACAACATTACCAAAAGCGTCAATAGCTTCCTGTGTATCAACAAAGCCGATACCAGTGCCGACAACGGAACTGTCTACGTTTTGTTTGTATCTATTATACAGCGCGGCAAAATCTGTGGTATCAGCATAAAGACTGAGTACATTATTCAAAGCTGCCCGCAGCGTATTAATAGGTTCTGTGGTAAGCATAGAATGCTTCTTTAGTTGAGAATCTGTATTAATCAAAGCCTTTAAGGCGTCTGCTGCGTCTTTCATGCCAGTAACATAATTATATTGGACACGCTGAGGATCAGCACCTGTATACAATTGGAATTCCATAAGGTTAAAGGTGACACCTGTAATATCCGGAACGCTGAATGTACGAGCGGCAACTGTGTTCATATGAGTTGTGCCTTTGATGACAAAACGGATATATTTATAGGAAGCACCCAAGTTAAGTTCTGGAGAAGTATACTGTGCGAATTTGACGTCGCCAGGGAATCCATCTTTGAGCTCGGTGATGCTAGTCCAGTTTGGTAAATCAGCTTCGTCTGTACTGGCTCCAAGAGCATCGTCATTGGTTCCATAAATAGCAATGTCGTTAGGCGTGTCATGATAATCAGTATCTCCACGTCCGGTAAGAGATAAATAGAAAGTGGAAACGGGCTGATTCAATTTTACTTGAAGGTTATGGTAACCGACACCTACGGCAACGTTTAGCGGATTAGCAGTAACCCATGCTTCCTGCACAGTTTGCCAACTATCAGCAGTTGTGGTTGCATCACCCATAGCTCCATCCCAATGAGAATGGAATACGGTTGTAAGGTCTCCATCTATCAAGTTGGCATAAGCAGAACCATCATCATTACTCATGCTGTTTGAGCTGATTTGGTCGCCACTTGTAATTAAAGAAACCTTTGACGGATTTACTTTCTCATATGCAATATTCGAGCTGTCAAGCAGGGCAGCCATTTGGTCGTCCAGTACATCTCGGTCAACATAAAGGGCTTTGACAGCTGCTGTGGCCGATTTCAAGGCATCTACATCGGCTTCTGTTGCAGTGCCGTTAGCAATCTTTGTCTTAGTTGCAGTAATCAATTGGTCAATAGCATCACAAGCTTCTTTCATTCCTGCTACAGTGAAGTATTCGGACAATTCGGAAGGTGCAGCATCATAAAGTTGCAACTCGCTGAGGTTGAAGGTTACACCACTAACTTCAGGAGTCCCGAAAGTTCTTTCTGGAGTTTTGTTCTCGTTGGTAGTATGTTGAACTACGAAGCGCAGATATTTGTAAGCTCCGCCCAAATCAATCGTTGGTGAAGAATATTGAGCCAATGATACGTTTGATGGGAAACCATTATTCAGTTCGATAATTCTTGACCAGGAAGTGGAATCTGCATTCGCAGTGCTGGCTCCCAGATTGTCGTCGTTTGTTCCGAAGATGACGATGTCATTTGGAGTATCTGCATAAGTGTCACTTTCACGCCCTGTGAAATTAAATTTGAATTTGGTAACAGCATAAGGCAAATTAAATTGCAGATTATGCCATCCGGTTCCTTCTGTTAGATCCATGGCTTTAAAGGAGGTGTCCCACGCGGAATGGAATATGGTGCTGGTGTTACCGTCGATCAAGGCTGTGAAAGGATCGGGACTACTACTGCCAGCATCAATACTATTAGTGGTGATCTGTGTGCCTTTTGTGATCAACTCTGTAAAGTCGTTGGCGCTGTTGCGAACTATTTCGGCTGTGTCGAGAGCAACTTTCAATTTGGCTGAAACTAAGGCCTGAGGGCCTTCAGCCGTCATTTTGTCAATAGCGGCCTGGTCTGTTACCTTGTGTAGATACCATACAGATGCAGAATTTGCTGCTGATTCCCATGTGACAACCAATCCGCTGATCCCGTTACCATTCAAATGTCCTGCCGTGTGGTAGGATATAGTGTTAGCCAGGTTAGCAATATGAAATTGCGCTGTGCCGCTTTCAATCTTGATTGTTTGGTTGGTTACAGGAGTTGGCGTAGTCGGGATAATTGAACTTGTTCCGTCTATGGTGTTCAGGTATTCTCCTGTGGCAATATTTTGAATGGTATATGAGGTGTCACTCACGGCTGTAATCTTAAACAGTTGGAATGGATCGTTGGCGTCGTATGTGCCCCATGATAGTTGGTGGATCGTATTCGTGCTCATTGCTTTTTTGACACCTTGAAGAGTCTCATATTGCGGATAAGCATTGATGATGTTGTAATAACCGTCGGTGATGGGAATTTTTGATGCTTCTACATCAAGATAAGCCGTATAGAGATTGTCGAGTATTGTTTTCAACTCTTCGTCTGTATTAGAATTTTCGGTCAAAGCATTTGCTGCAGTCTCTTCGGCTTGCGTAAAGGCGTTCACTTTGTCTTCGGCGTAATACCCGGGTTCTGAGCCGGCGGAATAACTGCTATTTTTGATCGTGCTGTAGAAGTATTGTAAATTACCGTAAACACTTTTACTCTCCTTGGTAGTAAACACGTTCCATGGACTGCAGTCGGGAGCTGTAGAACTATATTGCGCAAAACCATAGTTCCAAGCAGGGCCCAAGAAACAACCAGCTGTACCTTCATAATGAACGAGACATAAAGTCTGATCATTCATATAGTCACTACTCTCTCCGTTTGCGCCACCGGCGCTGGGATAACCGGAAACACTTTGAAAACTGAAGCTCAAAGCTAAAGTTTTGTCACTTGTGAGCTCTGCCTGCCTATTGGACGATGTTCCCGTAACATATTTTCCACTGTTTACGTGCTTCAGGTAGAAGCTTGGAAAAGTGGTCCCGTTAAAAGTTTGATCGGGAGCTGCTTCCAATTGGAAGAGGTTGTCGGAAGTAAGACCGGTCAATACGCCCAATGCATCCATCCCACTCCAAGTGCTCCGGAATGTTCTACCGCAGAGAAAAAGGTTAGGAACGTCTTGTTGGGGATTGGTCTTGGTGTAGTTGTACATGCCACTGTTGAAGGCGAAAATATCACCATCTTTCACTTGGTCGTACGAAACTTGTTGGTCTTTCATTAGTATGTTCTGCAACTCGTAGGTCGCAGCACGCAATGAAAGCCAAGGAACACTGCCCGATAATAAAAGCAATGTTGATAACAATAAAATAAATTTACCTTTCATAATATAATTGATTAAAATGAGATTACATGCCACAAAGAAACTTTGCCCCAAGGTTAGGGCTATTAAAAGAAAGTTCTTTAGATCTTTTACACTTGTATTTTAAGTTTTTTTTCATCGTAAAGAATTGGTTTTAGATTTATTTATTTGCAAAGATAAGAGATATAGTGATTACTTCCTAATCTGTTTTTGAGATTTAACTATAAATAACAAATTGCGTATGGCTTTTATCACAAAAAAGATTTAGATAGACATCCTATAGATAACCTAGCAAATTTTAATATCTTGATTAGCTGACTGACAGTAAAATATGAAAATACATCGTTACATTTTTTTCATATACTAATTTCGAGCCCATATCTGATTTTTAGAATCAATAGTATTCTTATACTTTTTAATACAAAATGTTTTTTCTGACTTTTTAAATCTACTAAAAGTTATCAGGTATGAATTTAAACTATAGTTATGTTGCCATGGGAACCTTCATACAGCCTTGCTAATCTCATTACATCTATTTCTATTGATATAATAGTCGGTAAATGATGCGAAAGTATGTTTGCCGAATGAGATTTATCTAAAATGATTCGTCTTATGTTATCTTTGTTCTTTTTGGATGAAACCAAAACATGAATAATAATGAGGCTGAAGGACTTGGCAAAAATGATGACGAGATTCGTTAGTTCTTAAGAAAGCAGAATAATAGTAAAGGGGAACCAAACTAATAAAGTAAAGAAACGTAACTTTTATGTGTACCGGATTTTTACTGGTCTAATAGTATTAAAAAAGAACAGCAGCAGCGTCAGCGCAGCGTTCCCCATCAATGGCTGCAGAAACAATGCCACCAGCATATCCGGCACCTTCTCCGCAAGGAAATAAACCGGGAATGGTTACATGTTGCAGATTATCAGTGTTTCGCGTGATACGAACAGGTGACGATGTTCTTGTTTCGATAGCAATTAAAAGTGCTTTGCGTGTCAGAAATTCATGATAGTGGTGAGCGAATACTTGGAAACCCTCTATCAGGCGACTTGAGATAAAACTTGGTAACCAAAAATGTAGTGGTGATGCAACAATGCCTGGTGAATAGGAACATTCTGGTAAGTCGCATGTCAAATGATGGTTTACAAAGTCTGTCATTGGTTGTGCTGGAGCGGTTTGTTGGCGGTTGCCCTGCATCCAGCATTCGTGTTCCAGTGCTTCTTGTAGGAACATCATGCGCAGAGAAGAGTCTGAATCGTTATTATTGGGGTGGGCAGTTGCGAACTCGTCGTCTTTCATGGCTTGTTGCATCAGATTTTTAAATGAAGGGTGTTCTAGGTCTTCAGGTTTCGTTTCAACAACAATACCAGAATTGCTCCACTTCGAATTTCGTCCGGCTGGACTCATACCGTTCACTACGATTTGTTGTGGACCTGAAGCTGCCGGAATCACAAATCCTCCCGGACACATGCAGAAACTGTATACGCCGCGTCCACCGGACTGTGCTGTCATACGATATTCTGCAGACGGCAGATATTTTCCTCGTCCGTTTTGGTTATGATACATAATTTGATCAATGAGCGAGGAGGGGTGTTCCAGTCGCACTCCAATGGCGAGACCTTTCACTTCCAAATCCACACCGAAGTGATCAAGCATACGATAAACGTCGCGAGCGGAATGTCCTGTAGCCAATATGACGGGACCTTCAAAGGTTTTGTCGTCAGTACATCCTGCACCGCAAACTTCATGTTTGGCATTAAAAAGTAAACGGTCCACCTTGGTCTGGAAATGAACTTCCCCGCCATGATCAAGGATGGTTTTTCTCATATTTTCTATGACACCTGGTAAGCGATCGGTTCCGATGTGTGGATGAGCATCAGCGAGGATCGCTGTGTCGGCGCCGTGTTGGCAAAATACTTTTAGGATTTTATCCACATTCCCCCGTTTTGTGCTGCGCGTATAAAGTTTACCATCAGAAAAAGCTCCCGCTCCACCTTCACCAAAGGCGTAATTGCTTTCAGAGTCAACTTGTTGAGTTTTTGAAATCAGAGCAATGTCCTTCCGGCGGGTGTGTACGTCTTTTCCGCGTTCAAGGACGATAGGGTGGAGGTTGTTTTCAATTAATCGCAGGGCTGCGAAGAGGCCTCCGGGCCCTGCTCCTACTACGATTACCCTCGGTCTTTCACTGACATCGTGGTATGCTGTTTTTGAGTATTCGACGGCGGGTGGCTCTTCATCAATAAATACCCGGACTGTGAGATTTACAAAAATTTCTCTCTGCCGGGCGTCAATGCTACGTTTTAGAATGCGTATGGCGTTTATTGACTTTTGATTGAGCCCGGTGCAACTGCTAATGTGTTGTGTCAGTATTTCTGAGCTTACTGCTGTTTGGGGCTTAACTCGGAGAGATATTTCTTTAATCATATTGGAGCGGATATCTAAGCCGTATTATTTATACGTTTCACAAAGAGTCAGGAAACAGCCTGGCCTGTTTTTTTGAAGAAATAAAATTTATGATGCAAAGATACATAACTTATTCGATGAATGAGGGAAAAAAATTATCTTTGTGCCGAAAAACAATAACGAGAAAAAGAACATGAATTTAAGACGTGGCTTTTTAGTAGCCTTATGTAGTTTGGTGCTGTCAATGGTTGCTGCTGCCAATGGAGGTTCTCTGTGGCGAACAAGCAGTGATGGCTGGGTTTTGAGAAAATCTCCTGGAGATAAAAACTATCGGAAATTTTTCGCCATTGGAGTGTGGAATATTCCTGGTTATACGCGTGAAGCGATGGAGACTGATACTGAATTATATCGTCGTTCTGCATTTCCCTATTTGGAGCAGTCTGACTGTTACAATATGGTGTATCTTCCACCAGGGAAAGACAGTGTGCCGGGGAATCGCGTAGAAGTTGTAGGTAGTGTTGGCTTTTATGAGGCTTTGCTTAAATGTCAGTCTGAGTTAGTTGGTATGACTGACGGGAAAGATCGTGATTATCAGGTACGTCATTATTTGCAAGAGCATGCCGAGTCCCCTGATTTTATAAGGATGTTGGATGAAACCGTCCATAAAATCATTATGAACGGACAGGGAAATGATCATATTTGGGCTCCTATTGACGAAATTGTAGGGGGGGGCGCAGGCAACGGCTGGTGCTGGTCACCACAAGTGGGGCGCACTATTAAAAGATGTATTTTGCAACGTGAACCTCATGCACTTGTCTTTACAGATTTGGTGGGTATTTCGCGTGGTAATTCTTATCTGTTTGAGCGGAGATATTTGCAAACACATCGTCAAATGCCGGCGGCTCCACCTTATGAAGCTTTGGGTGAAGGAGCCAAACAGCTACCGGAACGTCCTTTGCTCGGTTTTGTACAAGCCTATGATGGTAGTCCCGTTTATGCCAATGGTACAACGGATTATGTGGATTATGATTTGCCTACGTTGCGTCGTTTCTTTTATGAAAACCTTAAAATATGTGCGCATGATTACCGAGGTTGTGGAGATGTTTTCGGTATTAATTCTTTTATAGATTGCAATAATTATCCTGTATTGGCTGGTATCGCGGTTGACGGTATCAAAGCCGGAGTAGGAGCCAAGACTCCTGTGTGGATTTTCTTTGACGGTAATGGTTATGCACAGCCTGGTGGCCAGGATGTTGCGGCTTTTGTGAAAAATTTGAAATGTCAGATGTATACATCCGTTATTCATGGAGCTACGGGGGTGATGTTTTGGAACGACCGCAGTCTGCCTCCTAATATTTTCAAGGCCTTGGAGCCTGTTGTAAGGGAGATGGCCCAGCAAGTACCTTTATTTGAGGGTCGCACTCTTTTGACTCATTTTGAAGGAGATATTCACTATATGGTTAAGCGAATTGCAAATGGAAATCGAGTCCTTATTGCTGCAAATACATCACCATCTACTTCAGCGCTACTTGTTTTTGAGTCACATCATCTTACGCTGGAACCCTATGAAGTACAGGTGTTGAAGCTGTTGTAAGATTTTTCTCGAAGAATTCTATTTGAAAAGATGCCTGAGGGCATCTTCTACTTTTCCTACCGGAATGATTTCAAGATGATAATGCTCGGGTTGTAGGTTTTTCATACTTATTGTAGGAACCAGAATGTGACTGAAGCCTAGTCTTTCGGCTTCACTGACGCGTTGTGCAATGCGTACTACAGGGCGTATTTCTCCACTCAGTCCTACTTCTCCAGCCATGCAAGTGGAGGGGGTGATTCCTGAATCGAAGTTGCTGGATAGTACGGCTACGATGACCGATAGGTCAATAGCAGGGTCTGTGACTTTCAATCCACCTGCAATATTCAGAAAAACATCTTTTTGGGCCAGTTTGAAACCGACACGTTTTTCCAGAACGGCGAGTAGCATGTTGAGGCGACGGATGTCGAATCCGGTCGTAGAACGCTGTGGCGTACCGTAAGCTGCGGTGCTTACGAGAGCTTGTGTTTCGATGAGAAACGGACGTACACCTTCTATGGCCGAAGCCACGGCCACACCGCTCAATCCTTCGTTTTCTTTGGAGAGTAACATTTCGGATGGATTTGTTACGGCGCGGAGACCGCCACCTTGCATTTCGTAGATTCCAAGTTCGGATGTGCTTCCAAAACGATTTTTCAAAGCACGCAATACACGGTAAAGATATTGTCGGTCACCTTCAAATTGAAGGACGGTGTCAACAATATGTTCTAAAACTTTTGGCCCGGCCAGGGTTCCGTCTTTCGTAATGTGCCCAATCAGAATGACTGGAATGCCGGAGTCTTTAGTAAACCTGAGTAGAGACACGGCACAGGCCCTGACTTGTGAGATACTTCCCGGTAAGGCGTCAGCTTCATTGGTACCGATGGTTTGTATGGAGTCGATAATAATCAGGTCTGGTGTGGCTGCTTTGATTTGTTCGTAAACTTTCTCCATAGAAGTTTCACACAATACGAGCAAGTTTTCTGTTGGGGGTGCTCCGAAACCTTCAGCTAAGCGGTCGGCACGCAGTTTCAGTTGATGCTCGCTTTCTTCTCCACTAATGTAAAGTACGCGTAGAGGCATGCGCATTACTGTTTGCAGAATAAGGGTGGATTTACCAATACCGGGCTCACCTCCCAGAAGGATGAGTGACCCTGGTACGATTCCACCACCCAAAACGCGGTTCAGTTCTTGGTCCCCCGTGTCGATGCGAGGTTCTTCTTTCGATTCTATTTTGCTGAGTTGCTTAAATTGAGTCTCGCGTTCTTTGAAACGACTCGATATGGCTGCTGGTGATGTCTGTGCTGCTACGTGAAGTTCCTTAAAAGTGTTCCAGGCGCCACAAGAAGGGCATTTACCAATCCATTTTGGAGATTCCTGTCCGCATTGGTCGCAGACATATACAATTTTGTCCTTTGCCATAACTTATTTAATGATCTTGTTTTGCAACGGCCAGTTCATGAATGCACAAATTTGGGGAATGAGCGTCATTGCAATTTTACGTTGACCCTGATAGTTGGGATGATAGTCTGCGCCCAAGTCTGTTTCGTTTGTAATAATATTCGGCATGGGAACAGTCATAAAGACTTTACTGAGCTGCGAAACGCTGTTTTTTACTTCTGTCAAGGCGTCTGTTAACATATTGTTGGCGGAGTGTGGAACAATGCATAAAATGGGAACGAGACCATAATGATTGCGAATGTTTTGAAGCATTTGAATATAATGGTCTGTCAGTTCCTTAGAGGTGGGCACCTTACCAAGAGAGTAGTCATTTGTTCCCAAATTAATGGTTACCAAATCAGGTCGATAGTTTTCGAAATCATAAACGTCTGTTCCTGCCTCATCAAAAATCCGCAGATATCGGTCCGTCATGTTGTTTTGAGATACTTGTACGGTATCTCCGTAATTGCGTGATATGCCCATTCCCGAATGAGCAATAAGGACATAATCAGCATCAAAATAGTGGGCTATAATGCAACCGTAAGCTTTGTTGCAGTCTTCTGTTTCTGGCTTAAAATGAGCCTGTGAGTTTTCGCTATCTACACCGTAACCGCAGGAATAGGAATCGCCTATGATTTCTATCAATCTCTTTTTGGGGGGTACACTCCTCATGTTGCCACCTGAGTTGAGATAAAAACCGTATACCGTGGTACATCCCTGAGAACCTTCAGTACATTTTTGCAGTTTCAGTCTGTGGGGGCCTTCACTGAGGCCTTCTGCCAGAGTAATGCGTATGGGGGAATGATTTTCAATAGTTATTTTTTTCTTCCAGACGTCGTCAATGAAAACGTTGAAGAAATCTCGCTTCGTGTCGGAAATCTCTACGGCAATGGAGCCTCTGGTAAATTCAGTTTGTAGGTAAACACCGCCCCAGTCAAACCTAACGCTGCCGTCTTGTCCGACTAAGGTGCGGCCTGTAATTGAAATATTTGGATCTGTCGCAGCTATTTTCTTCCTGAAATCTAAATTTGCAGCATAGGTTGCCATATAAAGCAGGAGCAGGCAACTGAAAAACGCAAAATATCGTTTCATTGTTTAAATTGGGTATTGAATCATTCTGTACAAAGTTACAAAACTTAACGTAATCATCAAAATTGGTATTCATGAAAAATTGTAGGGGCATTAAAAAATGTGCTACACGCTAGAACTACTTTAATTTATTCGGAATAGAAGTATTAGGCCTTCTAGAATCTTTGTTCCTCGTTTCCTATATCTTTGGATTGCGCTATATTGCTTCTCGATTCTTTTTTGTCTGGTCTATTGTATGTTCTCAGGTGTTGCGTGTGTCCTGCCATTTAGTTCATTCTGCGGTCCTTCTCATTGATTTTTTCACCGCAATTTTTTCGCTTCATTTTTGAATCTAGCTGGGGACTCTCTTTTATAGTGGCGTGGAAAGTTGATACACAAAAAATAGGAGATAACACAGATGATTTGTGTTACCTCCTACTCGATAAATATAGAAGAGTTACTAATTATAATTTATGACTTTCGGTATATTTTATTGTATTGTTTGGTTGCTTTTAATGTGTAGCTGGCATCTATAGGGGTTACTGTGCAATCCCAGGCATTTACAGTAGCATGAAGTACATAATATCTTGGGTCTGATTCTAAACGATCCCAATATTGGGCATCAAGCACCAGCGTACATGCTTCATCTGTATATGGAGTTCTAATACCTGTTTCTTGGTCTGCTTGTTCATAAACAATCCCGTCATAATCTTTAATAGATCCGAATGCATTGATATATTGACCTGGATTTGCTGTGAATTTAACTGTAGAGTTATCAAAAAACTCGTTTTTAAGCATACCACGAGTTACATCAGATGCTACATTATTAATTGTAACAGAATTCCTATAGTAATTCCAAACTTCGAATGTGATACCATCTCCATAAGTTTCGCGGAGAGATTTCAATACTTTTGCATTGATACCTGACGTAGTTACGCGGATACCTGCTAATTCATAAGAAATGGTAATGTTAATTGTCTGACCTCCAATTTGATAGCTTGTTGAAGCGGAATTTGTTGTGTTGTTATATTCTTCCGCATTTAGTTTGTGCGAAAGAACGATGTTCACATCATCAGCCTGACAATAGTATTCAGCTGTTGCCGGTATAAATACTTCTACATCTGTAGTGTCGCGAACATGGATAGAAAGTTTTGTTGCAATATAGTCTCCTTCTGATTTTTCTGCATTTACTGAAAGGTTAACTTCAATTTCACCAGAAGAAGTGGTGTTTTGATCATTACCTCCATTATTACCTTCACTGTCAGTATCATTGCCATAAGTGGTGTCATCTGCAGGAGTGAGTTTGATCACGTAGTCATTGTAGACTCCATCGCCATCGAAATGTTCACCTGATTTTTTCTTCGTCTTATAGTCGAAGCCAAGGTAGTAACCATCGTTACCATTGTAAGTAATCTTGTAGATCTTGTATGAGTTATATTTCGTATTGTCAACATCACCCCATGAATCATGGTAAGCAGGATTAAGTACCGGAAGGTTTTGACAAAGAGCATCGGGTCCCCAATTTGCATTGTAATCATTGATCGTTTTACCCTTGATTTCAATATTATCCATATGATTGGTACCTACAACTCTTTGTTGAACGTTGTTTTTGTCTATCAGTGCATTTCCTGCATATTCATCGTAAGATCCACCTGCATACTGTATAAAGTAATTAATGTTGTAGAATTTTACTCCTGCTTCACTAGCATGGTTTTTAATATACTGCTTAACATAGGCCATTTCATCTGCTGACACAGTTTTAGGCATTGCAGCTTGATATTGAGTAGGCAGGTCACCAGACCAATTATATTTGGTATAAGTAAACTTTCCAACTTCTTTGACTATTGTACGAGTCATCGTCTTAGTCAGAGTTGTGTAAAGGGTATTTCCACCAGAATAAACGGTGATATCAGGAGCTTTTGCAGGTTTTATAACCAAGGGCACATCCTTGCTCGGGCTTATGCCATCATTTGAACATGATGTAATCATTAATCCTAGTAATGTTGCTAGAATTAGATTCAAAAATAAAATTTGCTTTTTCATGTCAGATAAATTTGATGTGTTAATAATTATTTGGTTCTAATTCTATAAGAACGTTACTTCTGGTTACAACGAATTCATTCTTTTTAATCTGTTGTATTTATACTTGATGTTCTTTTAGTCAAAATGATTTTGATGGATTTGTATGTATCTAAATATTTAATAGGGTCTAACCGTTTATGATATCAATAAGACAAAATAACAAAGATGAAAGAGCACGAAGTTACTAATTTTTTTTGTATGGCCAAATGATTTTGGCAATTTTTTTAAAAAATAATAACTTAGGGCCTTAGTGATGTTACGCTTTCTCGAAAGAAGCATCTTAGAGTGAATTTACTTAAACTATTTGTATCAGTTTCTTATTTTCGATGAAGGTATAGGGTAATAAATTAATAATGAAGATTTGTATTCGATAAAATCAAAACAGCCCAATATCAAAGCGTGTAGATGCCTGTTTTGTGTAGATTTGTCTCTACTTTTAGGTGAGACTATATTGACTTTCAGCTTTACAAAGACTTCTTTGCGAATCATATTAAAGATAATCATTAGGTAGATCTGTCTTTGATATTTAAACGTCTGAAAGGCGTTTTTATCTGACCTGACCACTCTTGTCATTCTCAAAAAAACTGAAATATGAAGATAGATGATGTAAGTATCCTTAATTAATAAAGGTTCGTGCGCGGACCTTACATGGATTTTAACTGAACTTTGATTGCACGCTAAGTTCTCTCTACGATGTACGACTTTTTTGAAAATATATTTGTTATTGTTTTTACAAATTGCAACTTATGTTTGACAAATACGAACTTCAAAAACACGCTCAGAAGTAGGTCAGATTCTGGTTAAACATCCGATCAAGAAAGAGTCAAGAAGCTATATGCTTAATGTTAAATCCCCCAACTTTATCGACTGAGCCCGTAAAAACTCAAGCGTGAGGAGCAAAAACAAAAAACGCGGATAAAATGAATTTCTCATTATCTGCGTTTTTTCTGATGGGTGGCAGATGGGACTCGAACCCACGACATTCAGAACCACAATCTGACGCTCTAACCAACTGAACTACAGCCACCATGTTAGCTCTTCTTCCAAAAAGCAGTGCAAAGATACTATTTTATTGTTTTCCGCTCCAAATTTTTAAAAAATAAAATCCAGTTGAGAGGCTATTTTTTAGGAAAAGATAATTGTAGAAGGATGTGACTTGATATCGTATCGTACTAATTGACTTCAGGATTACGAAACTTTTCAGGCAGCCCATTGTTAATAATGTTGTAGGATTGTTGCATAAGGAGTTTAATGTTCGTGTTTCCTTCGCTCTGAGGAAAAATAGGGCGGTGGATGGTCATAGTCATGGGATGACGGTTAACGAAGTAATTCTTGCCGGTGCGAGGCAAAACCTCAAAAGGTCCGTTGACGGTGATAGGCACGATGGGAAGTTGGAGTTCGTCAGCGAGGAGATAGGCTCCTTTTTTGAAAGGTCTGAGATGTCCTGTAAAGGTGCGTGAGCCTTCCGGAAAGACTACTAAAGAAGTGCCATCGCACAGAGTTTGGCGAGCTGCGTGGATAGTTTCTTTGACTTTTCCAGGGGTGGAACGGTCGACGAAGATGTGGTGAGCTTTTTCGCATGCAATGCCTACGAATGGAACCTTACGCAGTTCTTTCTTCATCATCCACTTGAAGTTGTGATGAATAAAACCGCAAACAAGGAAAACGTCCATGGCACTCTGGTGATTGACGACGAAAATGTAGGACGTAGTGGGTTCCAAATTTTCACGTCCTTCTACATGAATGGGAATGAGCAGGATGTGGCAGATGAAGGCAGACCACCATTTACCTGGGTAGTAGCCCCAAAAGTTTGCATCGCCGAGCAGGGTGCCTATGCAGGTAGCAACAGAAGTTAAGATAGTAGCTCCCACGATTAGGGGAGCTGCAATGCAGAGCTGATAAATACGATAAAAGATTTTCATGAAGCTGTTTTATGTAAGGTGATAATATCAATTTCAGGCCAGACGCCATAGCGGAAAGTGAGGAGGGCTTCGCCAAGACCGGTGCTGACATAGAGTTTGCGCTGTCCTTGATGATAAAGTCCACTACTTTCGGCTGTTAAGAGAGGAAGAGGAGCAAAATGGAAAATTCTAAATTGCCCTCCATGGGTGTGACCGGCAAGCATAAGTTGGATGTCGGTGTCAGGGAGCACCTTGCGGCGCCAGTGGGAAGGATCGTGGCTGAGGAGAATTTTAAAGAAAGGTTTGCCATGTAATGAATGGGGTATGCCATGCAAGGCCTTTTTTAAATTGCCGTGCTGTGGAAAAGGAGGGAGACCGTCGTTTTCTACACCAAGAATGGCGATGCTGTCAGAATCGCGGCGTAAAATCTGGTTCTGATTAAGGAGTAAATGCCAGCCCATGCGGCGTTCGTTTTGGGCGAGAAGACGGATATTGGCGCGTTGATCATTAGGGGTAGCCCATTTATAATAGGTCATGTAGTCATGATTGCCGAAGATGCTGAAAACTCCATTTTTAGCGTGGATACTGCTGAGAAAAGGCATGAAGGGGTTCAGCTCAGAAGCATTATAGTTGACAAGATCTCCGGTAAAGGCTATGAGGTCGGGATGCTGTTGGTTGACAAGACGTACTACGCGTTGTATAAAATGGGGATTGCTGCCATAGGTGCCCAAGTGCAAATCTGAAAGTTGTACGATGCGGTAACCATTAAAGCGGTCTGGCAGATCTGGCGAGTAAATGACAACATGGCGGACCACGACATGATATTTGCCATAAGTGATACCAGTAATAATGATGTAAATATTAATGAGAGCGACGAGAATGCCTAGAGCATAGAGCACACGGCGTAATAACAGGTGGTGGTGGACAAAGTGGGCAATGACAAAGAAGAAAGTGAGTAGGGCTAAGGTTACTACGTAACCAAGAAAAATGGTGAGAAAAAGGTTAGTAATAATGGCGTTCCGGGGTGTATAGGTTTCAAAGGCGGTGAGTAAGATGGCTGCAATGAGCATTACAATATTTGGTAGGAAGAAAAGTAGGCGCAGACGTGGTTTATTTAAGGGTTTGATCAAAAACCTGTCCATAAAAATGGGCGGGAGGATAATCAGAACGAGCAACAGTATGAAAATTCTCAGCAGCATCGGTTCAAAGATTGGCGGTTAGGAATTTTTGAACGAGTGGAACGGGAAGATGTCTCCGTTGTGCGTAGTCGAAGAGTTGGTCGCTGTCGATGTGACCAACCGAGAAGTAGCTGGCAGCCGGGTGGGCAAAAATCAGTCCACTCACGCTTCCATGTGGTTTCATGGCTCCACTTTCGGTCACTGTGATGCCGATAGTGTCAAAATTAATGAGGTCATTCAGGAGAAAGTTCAGACTTTGGTCGGGCAGTGAGGGATAACCTACGGCAGGCCGTATTCCCCGGTACTTCACTTGAAACATTTCTTGCGGTGTCATGTTTTCATCTGGCGAAAATCCCCATAGATGACGGCGTACATTGGCATGAAGAACTTCGGCTGTGGCTTCGGCGAGTCGGTCGGCTAGTGTTTGTGCCAAGAGATGCCGATACGGGTCATCTTGAAAGCTAGCCTCTATAGACGGATCGACAGTTGTGGCGAAAACGCCTAAGCGATCATTTTCACCCAATTCACGTGGCCTGATGAAATCTGCCAAGCAGAGGTGTGGCTTGTTGGGCTCGGAAACATGTTGTTGGCGCAGCATGGGGAGACAAATATCTCCTTGAGGAGTAGAAACTAGAATATCATCGGTTATAGCGTTTGCTTCGAATAGTCCCCAACGTGCGTAGGTATGAAATTTGGCTGAAAAGAAAACGAGCATTTGGAGGGCATCGTCATATAGTTTTTGTGCTTCGAGAGCAGCAGGTCTTTCTATAGCGTCAAATTGTGCGAGCCATTGTGCATGGCAGCTTTGACAAGGATGAATTGCAGCTAATGAAGCATATTTGGTCGGCATCTGCCAGGCATAAAAAAAGTAGAGCCAGTTGATGTACGGTTTAATGTCGGGTAAAGAATATGTAAAGGTTTGTGTCATGGACGATTGAATAGAATGGCTTCGCCGCGTGAGTTGGTGTCAAGGTGCCCATTGTCGTAAACAAGGTGGCCATTGCAGAAGGTTTTATCTACGACCCATTGAAGGGTGCATCCTTCGAGTGGACTCCAGTTGCATTTACTTAGAACGTCGGCGGAAGAAACCACGTGGTTTACGTGGCGGAGCAGTACAAAGTCGGCCTTGAAACCGGTGCGGATAAATCCTCGTTTATCTACGTGGAAAAGCTTTGCGGGGCCATGACACATGAGTTCCACAACGCGCTCTCGGGAGAGAACACCTTCATCCGTCAGAGAAAGCATAGCTGGGAGGGAAAACTGCACCATGGGCATGCCCGAAGCGGCGGAAAACGCTCCGCCCTGTTTTTCCGCAAGGAGGTGAGGGGCGTGATCTGTAGCCACGGTGAGAATTCTGTTGTCGGAAAGTGCGCGACGCAGTTCGTCTCTGTCATGGGTGGTTTTGATGGAGGGGTTGCATTTAATGCGTGTTCCAAAGTGAGCGTAATCTTCGTCACAAAATAGGATGTGGCTGAGGCATGCTTCTGCCGAAACAGAGGCGCCGGCAGAATGAATGAGCTGAAGTTCGGCTGCCGTGGAGACGTGAGCTATGTGGAGTCGGGCACCTGTTTGGAGGGCTATATGGATGGCTTTTTGAGTTGAACTGATGCAGGCTTCCGAGGAACGGATAACGGAATGATATTTAACGTCTGCATCGGGGCCATAAATCTGTTTCACGCGTGTCGCATTGCGGTTAATGATGCTGGTATCCTCGCAGTGTGTAATGATAGGGAGAGGTGAAAGTTTGAAAATGTCATTCAGGGCTTGGGCTTGATCCACTAGCATGTTTCCTGTAGAGGAACCCATAAAGAGTTTTACTCCACAAATATGGTGAATATCTAATTGCGGTAAGAGAATGGCATTATTATTGGTGGCACCAAAATAAAATGCATAATTTACCAAACAGTGATTTTTGGCAAGATCCATTTTCTGTTGCCAGCACTCCAGTGTCGTGGTCGGAGGATTGGTGTTTGGCATCTCAAATACAGAAGTTACGCCGCCTGCTGCTGCAGCTTGGCTTTCGGAAAAAATGTCACCTTTGAGGGTCATGCCAGGCTCCCGAAAGTGAACGTGTTCATCAATCACTCCGGGGAGAAGAAAACAACCTGTCGCATCAATTACGGAATCTGAATGAGGCGGAAGATCATCGATGCCCCTAAAAATTTGTAGAATAGAATCACCACCGAGAAGCAGAGAACCTATAAAACTCTGTCCCTCGTTTATTATTGTAGCATTCTTAACAAGCGTGGTCATTTGAAATTAGAGAAAAATATTGATTATAAAATAGAGAAATCAGATTTTTCTTTGAAATTTGCCCCTGATGCTGTCTACTCTGAGGCGTATGACACCCCACATGGCTTCACTGAAAATGCTGCCGCTCATTTTACTGGTTCCAAGTCGACGATTAATAAATATGACAGGTACTTCTGTGATTTTGAAACCGAGTTTGTAAGCCGTAAATTTCATTTCAATCTGGAATGCGTAGCCTTTAAAACGTATGTTGTCGAGGTTGATAGCTTGAAGTACTTCGCGGCGATAACATTTAAAGCCGGCTGTGGTATCGTGAATAGGGACGCCGGTAATGAAACGTACATATTTTGAGGCAAAATAGCTCATGAGAACACGCTCCATAGGCCAGTTGACTACATTTACTCCGCTGACGTAGCGGGAACCTATAGAGAGATCGAAACCATCTACTTTGCAGGCCTCATAAAGGCGAGGCACATCGTTAGGATCGTGACTAAAGTCTGCATCCATTTCAAAGATGAATTCATACATTGGATGTTTCAAAGCCCATTTAAAACCGGCTATGTAAGCCGTGCCAAGTCCGAGTTTGCCAGTGCGCTCCATGATAAAAAGATGGTTGGTAAAAGGAGCTTCCTGCATAAGCTGTTTTACGATGTTTGCTGTGCCATCAGGGCTATTGTCGTCAATGACAAGGATATCAAACTGTTCTTGCAATTTGAAAATGGCATGAATAATATTGCTAATATTCTCCTTTTCATTGTAAGTAGGAATAATAATGATGCTGTCAACCTGTTGCATAAAACCGCAATTTTATATTTTTGAACAAATGTAATAAGAAAGTCTGAAATGACGCTGTCTTTGATTACGTTTTTTTGAAAATAATGATGGAGATGCTCTTTTGGGAAGGTGTTGCTGTGATGCTTTGTTTCTCCTGGGAGGGGAGCTCCTGTGGTTTATTGAAATAAAGGGTTGGGGAATTCACAAAAAATAGGTAATTTTGCGGCTATGGAAATCAGAGAATTATGTCTGTTATTCGGAAAACATTCGCAACTGAACGTGTTGCGCCGTTTGATAAAAGAAGAAAGTAGCAGTGCCGTTTATCTGGAGGGTCTGCAAGGATCTGCCGGTGCATTGTTATTTGCGTCGTTGGCTGCAATTGAGGAGGTAAATGCGCGCCCCATGCTGTTTGTGTTGAATGATGAAGACGAGGCTGGTTATTTCTATCATGATTTGACGCAAATGCTTAGTGAGGACCGCGTATTATTTTTTCCATCGGCCTATCGGCGTGCGGTGAAATATGGGCAGCGGGATGTTGCAAATGAGATTTTGCGGACGGAAGTGTTGAGCAGATTGTCAGGTGGAGATAAAGGTTTGATGGTGGTAACTTATCCGGCTGCATTGGCTGTGAAAGTGGTCCAGAAAAAGGATCTGACAGATCGATCTGTACGTATTCACGTAGGTGATTGTGTTGGATTGTCACAACTGGAACATCGTTTGGTAGACTTGGGCTTACGACGTACGGACTATGTATATGAACCTGGTGATTTTGCCATTCGTGGTAGTATTGTGGACATATATTCTTTTTCTTATGAACTACCTTTCCGTATAGATTTTTTTGGAGACGAGGTGGATACGATACGTGCATTCAATGTTGAAACACAATTGTCGGAGAGCAGTAAAGACGAGGTGGTTATTGTGCCTGAAGTGGAAAATGGAGATTGTGAGCGTGCATCACTATTTCATTTTTTGTCGCCAGAAACCTTACTCGTAATGAAAAATATGAAATTTGTGCAAGATAGAATCTCTCAAATTTATGAAGAAGGGTTCTCGGAACAGGCGCGTGTTGATTACGAAGAAAGAAAAAATTCCGAAAAGGATATGGCTGAACAAATGCTGTTAAACAAGGAATTGCTTTTGTTGCGTAGTGATGAGTTCGTGCAGGGAACGGCTCATTTGCGTTCTTTGATAATGGGGCAACAGACCGAGAAAACAGCTGGTACGCACTTGGTTTTCAAAACATCCGCACAACCTCTTTTTCATAAGAATTTTGAACTGATTGCGGACAACCTAAGTAGGCAAAAAGAAAACGGTTACAAGATTTTCATTCTTGCTGACAGTAGCAAGCAAAATGAACGTTTAAAAGAAATCTTTGCTGAGATGAGTCCGGATGTTACTTTTACGGCTGTAGAGAAAACCTTGCACAGTGGTTTCTGTGATGAGAACCTCAAAATGTGTATCTATACAGATCATCAGATTTTTGACCGGTTCCATAAATATAATCTGAAAAGTGAACATGCACGTTATGGTAAAGCTGCTTTGTCGATAAAGGAACTTAATCAATTTGAAATAGGTGATTACGTAGTTCACGTTGATCATGGCATTGGGTGCTTCGCAGGGTTGGTACATATCGTGCAAGGTGACTTGGAACAGGAAGTAATGAAACTGTTATATCAGAATAATGATGTGGTTTATGTTTCTATTCACAGCCTGAACAAGGTAAGTAAATACAAGGGGAAAGATGATGTACCGCCCAAACTCAGTCGCTTAGGTACTGGGGCGTGGGAGAAAATGAAGGATCGCACGAAAACGAAAATCAAAGATATTGCGCGCGATCTCATTAAACTCTATAGTCAGCGCCGACAGGAAGAAGGTTTTGCTTTTAGTCCAGACAGTTATATGCAGTATGAGCTGGAAGCTGGATTTTTATATGAGGATACACCGGACCAGTTACGCGTCACTCAGGAGGTGAAGAAAGATATGGAAAGTCGACGTCCTATGGATCGATTGGTATGTGGAGACGTTGGGTTTGGTAAAACGGAAATAGCTATTCGTGCTGCTTTCAAGGCAGCTACAGATGGTAAGCAGATAGCTGTTTTGGTTCCCACAACCGTATTGGCCTATCAGCATTACCATACGTTTATGGACCGTCTGAAAAACTTTCCAGTTACGATAGACTATCTGACGCGGGCACGTTCGGCCGAGAAAACGAAAGAAATTAAGGAAAAACTGGCTAATGGAAAAATAGAAATCATTATTGGTACGCACAAGCTTATTGGCAAAACAATTAAATTTAAGGATTTGGGCCTTCTCATTGTGGACGAGGAGCAAAAGTTCGGTGTGAGTACGAAAGAGAAATTACGTCAGATGCGCGTGAATGTAGATACGTTGACAATGTCGGCGACACCCATTCCACGTACCTTGCAATTTTCGCTCATGGGAGCGCGTGACCTTTCTATAATTCAAACGCCACCAGCAAATCGCTATCCCATTCGAACGGAAATCCATGGTTTTGGTCATGAAGTGATAGCAGAAGCGATTAACTTTGAAATGAGTCGTAATGGACAGATATTTTTTGTATGCAATCGTATTGCAAAATTGGCTGAAGTGGAATCGCTTATCCATAAATATGTTCCGGATGCCCGCGTCGCAATTGGGCATGGACAAATGGCTCCGGAAAAATTGGAAAAAATTATTTTCGACTTTATCAATTATGATTATGATGTGTTGCTCTCTACTACTATTGTAGAAAACGGCATCGACATACCTAACGCTAACACAATAATTATTGACAATGCGCAAAATTTTGGATTAAGTGATCTGCATCAGATGAGAGGGCGGGTTGGGCGTAGTAATCGCAAAGCTTTTTGTTATTTGCTTTCACCCCCTCTGTCATCATTGACACTGCAAGGTAGACGCCGCTTAGAAGCTGTAGAAAATTTCAGCGAATTAGGTAGTGGCATCCAGATAGCCATGCAGGATCTGGATATTCGTGGCGCAGGTAATTTGTTGGGGGCCGAGCAGAGCGGATTCATTGCAGATTTGGGCTACGAAACCTATCAGAAAATTTTGGCAGAGGCTATATCTGAACTTAAAAATGATGAATTTGCCGATCTCTACACAGAGGAAGTGAAACAACAAACAGATTTGAAAGGCGATCTTTTTGTGGATGATTGTGCCTTGGATAGCGATCTGCCACTTTATTTGCCGGAAATATATATTCCTGGCAGTAGTGAGCGTATGGCCTTCTATCGGGAACTGGATGGCTTGAAGACAGATGAGGAACTGGCAGCATATCGTAGTCGTTTGGAAGACCGATTTGGTCCTTTGCCGAAGGAAAGTTCGGACTTAATGAATGTGGTGGTATTGAGGCGTATGGGACGCAGTCTGGGCATGGAACGCATTTTGCTTAAAAATGGTGCGATGACAATTTATTTTGTGTCGAATCGAGATAGTATTTTCTATCAAAGTTCTACGTTTGGCCGCAGTCTGAGTTTCTTGAGACATCAATTTAAACGCTGTAGTTTGGCAGAGGTGAGCGGAAAGCGTCGGATGATTGTAAAGGAGGTGAACAGTGTAGATGCTGCTATCAAAATTCTAAGTGAAATAACGAATCAAGAATTCAAAGACAATTGAACGATGAAATGGAAATGTATCACTGTATTCTTGTGTCTGGCTTTCTCCTGGCTTTATATGCAAGCACAGATGAAATCGGAATACAATGTTTTGGATTATGGCGCCGACAATACGGGACAAAAAGACTGTAGCGAGGCTTTTTCAAAAATACTTGTTGCATTGGGTACGCAGCGCCAAGTCTGTGTTTATATTCCTGCCGGTAAATATCGCATTTCCAAACGTGTTGTTTTCAACAAAACCAATTTTTCAGCTATACCTTCAAATTGCGGTTTGACTTTCAAAGGTGACGGGGAAGACGTGACGGAATTGATCTGTGATAATTCAGAAGGTGGATTTTTCTTTAATGTGGAAACAAACTTATTGACGGTGACGGTGGAAGAGATGAGTTTTGTAGCACCTCGCGAGGGTTGTGGAACGGCGATTGAATTTAATACGGCAGATGCAAACCCAGGTGATCATCATTCACGTATGTTTCAAGTGAGAAATGTACTGATTAGGGGTGAACATTTTGATAAAGGATTTTTTAATAATGGCGTGAAATGTTTCAATGCGTGGTATCCTTTGTTAGATAATGTGAAAGTGACTGCGAGATATGGTCCTTGTTCGGAGACTTGTAAAATGGAAACGGGTTTTCTTTTTCAGGATTGTTATAGTCCTCTCATTACAAACTGTTATTTTTGGGGAAATGCTACAACGGGGCTAGCATATTTGGCAACAAAAATACAACCAGAAGATGGCATTGTAAAGGATAGTTATTTTGTTGGTCAAGATAATGGTGTTTATGTGGACATCAAAAATCCTCCAGATTGGGCAGAACCAGCATTTCACCTCACCGACTGCCATATCAATTATGGTTCCAATGGACTTTTTTTGAAAGGTATGCGGCAGGTTTTTGTAATTGGAAATCTCTTCTATTGTCACAATGAGAAAGGAAGTCGCTGGAAGAATGACGGAACTCAATCTTCTGATATAGAATCGATCGATGTAAATTTGGCCTACGCTTCGGATGTTATTATTTCGGACAATCAATTTATGGAACCTGCATCGCCCAAACGTATAGGTATCGATATTTCGAAAAATTCTGCAAACATACTCATAAAGGGAAATATTTTTAATTTCGATGGTACAGGCATTCGAAACCGATCCCTCAAAACGAGTTATTGTTTTGAGAATGTATGGACCGGAGAACCTGCATTCGGTGTAGGTTTCAAAAAAGTTCAGGACGAAACTGGAAGTCTGAAAAGCAGTAAGTAATTGCGTCTCAGTTTACACTCACCTCACCATCCTGCTGAGGAAGCAAATTGTTTTTCGAGAGTTTGCTTAAGGTGAATTTTCTTATTTCTGTATTGCCCCAACGTGGAATATCATGTGGCGATGTGTCGTAAATTTCTGCCATAATACAACGATTGAAATAACCGTGCCCTATAATGAGGAGCGCCTGTTTCTCGAAATTTTCCAAAAGAAATTTCAAAAACTGATGGGCGCGTTGTTGTAGTTCTTGTGGAGTTTCCACTCCGGGAGGAAAATCAGCAGGTCGTACATGTATGTCTGTGATGTGAACGCCGGTAAATTCACCCCAATTGCGTTCAGACAGTAGAGGGGTTTGAATGACAGGCAAATCAAACTGCTCGTTAAAGATTTGTGCGGTGTCAATAGCGCGTTTCAGATTGCTCACAATGATGGAATCAAAATGCGTGTCAGTTAAATTATTTCGAAGATGGAGTGCCTGTTTTTTTCCAAGTTCGCTCAAATGGCCTGGCAGGTGGCCTTGCAATATTCCTTGGGCATTTTCCAAGGTCTCACCGTGGCGGGTGAGATAGATTTTAATCATCTAGTACCTATTTTTGTTTACAAAAGTACGAAATATTTTGTATTATGGAAAAAAATCATTACTTTCGTATGTTTTAGATTATAAAAATATAAAGATGAAATACGTAGAGTCCATTACTTTTCGTGCATTGAGTGCACTTTGTATCGGTTGTTTGTTGATTGCTTTTCCTGACAAAACAACTACGTGGTTAGTTATTATTATCGGTATTTTGTTTCTCGTTCCTGGTTTAATTTCCATTGTGGCTTATTTCAATGTACGTACGGAGAAAGAGTCTATGCGAGCGCTGTTTCCCATCATTGGTATTGGCAGTGTGCTTTTCGGCGTCATTCTAATAGTGTTTTCTAATGTTTTTATGGACTACATGAAATATGTATTGGCAGCATTTCTCATATTGGCTGGCATTTCCCAATTGGTTACACTTTTAAATTTGCAAAAGTGGACAAAGGTGAACGTGTTTTTCTTTATAATGTCTTTGCTGATTACGCTTGTGGGCCTTTTTATTGTGATTGCTGCCAAATTAATAGCAACGAATGTGTTGACCGTTTTGGGTACGGCGAGCATCGTTTATGGTCTTGTGGAATTGATTTCTGCTATCCGTTTCCATAATGTACGGCGCATTATTGTTTCGACGAATAAGAAGATAGTAGAATCAGCATCACCTACTGATGGAAAACCTGCCGAACAGAAAGAAAAGGACGCTGTCTCTGAGAAGTGAAAAATGGATTTTATTCTGAGTATGTTGAATAAAGATGAAGCCGTTTATCTATTATCTGGACCAAATGATGAGACTTAGAAATTATTCAAAAAGCACAAATGGATTATTTATCAAAATAATTGGGAAGATAAGTATACCGGTCATTTTACAGTAAGTGAACAATCTCAGTGCTAGACTCTTTGGAAGGGTTTAGCATGTACTCAACTAATTTCACCAACGGGTTGGAGTAATGTGAGAACCTTGTTGGAGATAGATCCTCAATTATTATTTTCACTTGTAGGAAGACGTTTCACAAGTTGAGAATGATTTAAATAGATTTTGTGAAATTGTTTTTGAGTGTTGCATTCTCCATAAATTGTGCTATCTTTGCAACAATAGAAAAACTATTGGAATTTTTTCCAACTCTATAATTTGTTAACTTTTTCTGATGAAAAGAATGGTGATAAAGAAATTTTTTCCTTTTTTGATTGGGTTCTGGATGCTTTTTTGTGTACATTCTTTTGGGGCTGGTCAAGTGATTGATTTACGCTGCCGTAGTATGGTAAATCCAATAGGTGTTGAATCTCCCGATTTCAGTTGGCAATTGCAAAACGCAGAGGTCGGTGCCTGTCAAACAGGGCGTGAAATTCAAATAGCGTCTTCTCTGATCAAGTTAAATAGTGGTTGTGCCGATGTTTGGAAATCTGGATTGCAAATATCTTCCGAACAGTTGCATGTCAAGGCGCCGGGAGCGCTTTTTCAAGATGGAGTGGAATACTGGTGGCGTGTACGTGTACGTGAAGGAAATGGGAAAATGACTTCGTGGAGTAGTCCCGCAACATTTGTTATGGGACTTTCAGATTCTTCTTGGTGTGCTCGTTGGATTACGGTTGACTGGGACCAGTGCAAGAGTTTGCCATACCTGCGAAAGGAATTTTATATCAAAGAGTTGCCCGTTCGCGCGGTTGTGTATGTTTGTACGCTGGGTTGTGGCGATTTATATGTTAATGGTGCATTGAATGATAGTTCCCGAATACTTGATCCCGCACAAACGAATTATGAGCAATATTCACTTTACTCTTCTTTTGATATCACTTCTAAAATTTTTGTTGGAAACAATTGCATGGGGGTTATGTTGGGTGATGGCTGGTATCATCAGAATCGCATGTACAGTCCCGCATTTGTTTATGGCAAACCGAAAATGCGTTTACAGTTGGTACTGACTTATGCAGATGGACATCGTGAAAATGTTATCTCTGATCCGTCGTGGCAGTGGACTGAGGGTCCAGTAGTAAATTCTAATATTTTTGCCGGAGAAACGTATGATGCCAATCGAGAAATTACGGATTGGAGTCGTGCCGGAGGCGATCATGCTCATTGGAATGCAGCCATTGAAACTAATGAAGCATTGCCGCCCTCGTTGCGCCCGCAAATGATGGATCCTATTCGATTGCTAGATAGAGTAGCACCCAAGCAGATTTGGCGTGATCACAATGGTAATTGGGTGATTGATTTTGGAGAGAATATAGCTGCTGTTCCCCGACTGTGCGTTTCTCTGCCTCAGGGTATGACGTTGACTTTGCGTATGGGAGAATGCCTTGCTGCGGATTCCACGGTAGATTTTTCTACCACAGGAGTTGCAGTCACCGGGGTGTGCCAAACGGATATTTATACCTGTAGCGGGCGTAGCCCAGAGATATGGGTACCTCGTTTTACTTATCACGGTTTTCGCTATGCAGAACTTTCGGGTCTCAGTGATTGTCCTGACAAATCGATGTTTGAAGCCATTGTGACGCGTACGGCAGTACCAGAGACAGGACACTTCAGTTGTGATAATGCTCAACTTAACAAACTTCACGAATTGGCTTTGCGCACTTTTTATAGCAATATTCACGGAATCCCGACTGATTGCCCTCATCGCGAAAGATGTGGATGGCTTGGGGATGCCCATACGGTGGCGCCCTATGAATCTATGAACGCGGATATGGAGAATTTCTTCTTAAAATACATGGATGATGTAAATTCCAGTGGCAGTAAATTTGAAAAGAATACACTCTTTCATAAATTGTATAATTCTATTTTTTACAATGCAGATAAACCTGTAGGTATCTCCTATATGATTGCTCCGGGGCGGCGCCTATGCGGCGTGGCTTCTCCTGACTGGGGAACCGCGCAGGTTCAAATCCCATGGGATTTATACTGGTATTATGGTAATAAGGAATCGCTTGTGAAGTCATACGACTACATGAAGGTTTGGACAAATCATATTTCCAAACTTTCCGAGAATTTTATTGTGCCTTATGGTCTGGGCGATTGGTGCCCACCCGGTGGCAATAAAAAGATTGACTGTCCTGTACCATTGAGTTCCACGGCTTTTCATTACAAAGACGTCTGCCTCATGGAACAGACGGCACGTCTACTGGGCCACAAGAAGGATGCGGCTTTTTACAAGACTTTGAAACCTAAGATTGCAGCTGCTTTCGTACACAAATTCTATGATGCTGCTCATCATACTTTCGGTTCGCAGACGGCGAACGCGATGGCGTTGGACTTCGGATTGGTTCCTGCCGGTGATGAGGAGGCTGTGGCGGCTTCTATTGTACGTAATGCCGATGAACAGCATGATGGTTTCATTCATGTAGGCATTTTTGGATTGGCACGTATTGCACAGACATTGTCGGATCATGGTCATGCTGCGGATGCATATCGTTTTTTTACAAAACAAGGTGAAAATAGTTTTGCATGGATGTGGACGGGGCAGCATGCTACTACACTTTGGGAAACACTGCCTACGGCCTCTGATCCCATAACGATGAAAGCGGCTCATGCTGGATCGCTCAATCATCCCATGCAGGGCGGTTACGATACCTGGTTTTACCAAAACATTGCGGGACTTCGCCCCATTGAAGCTGGTTATCGGAAACTGCAATTTGAACTACCTCTTATTTCTGGTCTTCATCAGGTTGCAGCTTCCATTAATACTCCTTATGGTGAGGCTGCTTCTTCCTGGGCAAATGTCGATGGTAAAATTTCTTGGAATTTAACGATTCCGGCGAATACTTCCGGCGAGGTTATTCTGCCATCTACGAAACGCGTAAGGATAAACGGTACTGAAATTTCAAATTTAAAATATATTCATTTACTTCGTACGAAATCCAACGAAAAGGTATATGCTTTTCCGTCCGGAAGTTTTAATCTCGTTGCTGAATGATACATGATTCGTGTAGAATACAAATTTTAATATCAGGCAGACCGGATAACAGACGCAGTGCTTAAATATATATTGTACTTTTGAAGTAGCAAGACTATTAATGTAAAATTAAAATAAGTTTAGCATTCAATCAAAATGAAGATATTGTTGAGTGAATTTGAACATCAGATTGATGAAAAAATTTTGAAACGAGGATTAGACTATTTTAAGAAGGGGCATGTTACGTCTGTCAATAAATTAGGAGATGGTGATTATGAAATAATCGTAGAAGGCACTGAAACATATACAGTCAGGTTAAGCATTAAGGGAGATGTCGTTACAGAATACGTGTGCGATTGTCCTTACGATATGGGACCTGTATGTAAGCATGTGGTAGCAGCATTATTTTATTTGCAAAGAAATAGTTTTGATGCCCAGGATTTATCTATAAAGAAGTATTGCTGTCCGATAAAATAAGGAATAGCATACAAATAGTTCCCGAAGGCCTTTTAAATAGGGCTTCGGGTTTATTTTTTTGTATAACAAGCCCCCTCAATCAAAAAGTGATGGTTCAGGCGGACTATCTGCCACCTCTTTAAGATATGT
>Ga0183100_1000078_pt1 | contig 144397 bp, 120 predicted proteins | sample Biomet2_FD_127789 | JGI IMG/M metagenome (GOLD analysis project Ga0183100, IMG submission 127789) | Microbial communities from bioreactor (seeded with anoxic lake sediment) at LBNL, California, USA - Biofuel metagenome 2 | ecosystem: Engineered > Bioreactor > Anaerobic > Unclassified ... | reverse complement strand
ACAAAAACCCCATAAAAAAATAAGGCCGGCCGCTTAAAAAAAAGGGCCGCCCGACAATTGGGGGGGGGGCCTTTTTTATTGGGGAGAAACCAGGGCTTTCCCCTGCGTTCTCCCCCCTGGCATCTACCATTTTTTGGTGCGCTGGGCAGCCAACGCCGTAACCTGTTCTTCGAAAGATTCAAAACCAGCCTGACGCAAGGCATCATAGACGGTTCCCGGCCAATCCCACGTAGCGTACAGCACGGGCTTGTGGAAGAGGCGGCGGAAGTTCTCCATCTCCTGACGATAGAAAGACGCCTTGGGGCTCTCCAGATTCTCCCGAAGCTGTTCGGCCAAGCGCGTCAACTCCCCATCGTACCAATCCTTGATATCGGCCGCCGTATCGTACTTCTTGGCAATGTGCTCGTATTTGTTTTCCTGAAGCACGCCCTTGAGATGGGCCAAATGCTGGATGCCCAGCCACTCGCCGAGCTTGCTGACCGGAATATTCTCTGCCTCAACCTTGGCCATATCGACCTTGGTCCGGAAGTAGGTATCCGGCACAACCGAGGCGCACACAATACCGGCGATGGCGACGAGACCGCGCAAAATAACGCTGTTCGATACGCCCTGGCCGCAGAAGCCCACTTTCTTGCCGTATTTTTGCCCGGCAAAAATCGTGACCAAAAGCGCCCAGACCACGGCCGGATCCTCTTCGTCGTAAATATGGCGCAGGGCCGGATTATCGCGGTCCGTACCAAGCACCATCTGGGTCATGTCGTTGGAACCGATGGAGAAGCCATCAAATTCCTGAATGAACTGCTTAGCCAGGATGGCATTGCTCGGAATTTCCGACATGATGAAGATTTTGAGGCCATCATCGCCGGAATGCAGCTTATGCACCTGTTCAAGATAGCGCTTCATGGAGGTGGCTTCCTCCACAGTGCGCACGAACGGCAACATAATGTTCAGATTCTTGCCGCCGAAAATCCCCCGCGCCAGCTTGAAGGACTCAATCTCCCAGTCATGAATATTGCGGGAAACGCCCCGGTAGCCCAGCATGGGGTTGTCTTCATGGGCTTCGAACAGGTTGCCGCCAAGCAGGTTTCGATACTCATTGGATTTGAAATCCGTGGTGCGGTACAGAATCGGCTTGCCGTGGAAAGCCATGGCAAACAGGCCCAACCCTTGGGACAGGGTCTGGACATAGAGTTCCTTACCACTGCGGAATCCGCGGGAGAAAAGCTGTTTGCGTATTTTGCCAAGCAGGGAATTAAGGTCGTCGATCTGCCCCTTGATACCGATCTGCCGGGCCACTTCCTGGCGCATGGCGGCAATCTTGGACAGGGTGTCCTTAATGATCGGCTCTTCGGCCACTGCAGCAATGCGTTCGTCAATGTGCGCCTTGATCTCGTAGTGGCGTTTGACCGCATCGGGATCGGCAGGCTTCTCCTGGAGCTCGTCCCAGTAGCCGAGAATGATGGCCACATGGGTTTCGAGGTCAGCCGATGTCTTCAGCAAATCCAGACGCCGGGTCACCTCTTCCAGGTGATGGTCGAGCTTTTTCTCCAACTCACGGATGCGACGATGCACGGCCATGACTTCGTCGGTGCCGCGCGCCCCGGAATGGTCAGCCAACGCATCCAACTCTATGGAGAGTCCCGTGATAAGACCAACATAGTTGCGCAGCTTGATTTGCACGTTGATAAAACCAGCGGCCAACTGTTCACGCACGACCTTGGTCAGTGTGGCGTCAAATTCCTTGACCTTGGTTTCAATCAGGCTCGGCAGCGTGCCGTTATCATATGCTTCAAGCGCCTGAGGATGTACGCCGATATTGCCGAGCATAAACTCAGCGCGCAGCAGGCCCACCTCGAAGTCCGGAATATTGCGCAGCCGCGACAGGAACAACGCCTGCCCCACGTCGGCCAAAATCAGACCGACCTTGGTTTTGGTTGCCGGCAACTGGGCGAGATCCATTTCGCCGCCAACCTCGACCAACGGCAGCAAGCCCCGAAAAACACAGCCTCGCGAACCGTCGACGGTCACATATTGGCCATCCAGGGCACGTAGGGTTTCCGCGCGTTGGATGCCGATAACGGCCGGAATGCCAAGTTCCCGGGAGGTAATGGCCGCATGGCTGGTGTCACCGCCGGCATCCGCCAGGATGGCCGATGCAACGCGCATACCGGGCACCATGTCGGGGTCCGTACGCTCGGCGGCCAGCACGTCGCCTTTCTGAATTTTGTTCAGTTCCAAGGCCGAACGCAAAAAGCGGACCATACCCTGCCCAGCTCCACGAGAAGCGCCGTTGCCTTCAAGGATGACCTCGGCTGTGGCCACCGCCTTCTTCTCCACTTCCATGCGCCGCATGAAGATGGTGTTGGGATGGCGTTCGAGTTCCTCGTTCCAACGGGTTTCGGGTCGGGCCTGCACAAACCACAGACGGTCGGACTGATCGATACAGAATTCCGTATCCATGATGCAGCCGCCGTATGCGACGCTGATCGCCCGAACGCCCCGGGCCACTTCCTCGGCCTGGGCCAGGGAAAGCGCCCAGCGATAGGCTTCCTCGTCGGAAACCTTGATCAGCTTGGTGCCGCCTTCCTTTTCGTCGTAAACGATCTTCTTGTCCTTGTAGCCCATGGTACGGATGACGACTTCGCCGCCCTCATCGCGCTGAAAGACAAAGAGCTTATCCGGGGTGACCATGCCGCCGACTACGGCCTCGCCGAGGCCATAGCTGGCATCGATGGAGACGAGATCGTTGCGGGAGGTGCCCCGGCATCCCGTCGACGTATCGGCAGCGAAGGCCGTGCCGGAAATCACGGGGTTGATCATGCGCATGATGCACACGGAAAGGGACGTATTTTCAATCGCCCATTCCTGCTTGGCGGTTTCCGCGATGGAATCGTCGCCAGTCCGTTCAGCCAGGGCCACGGCGTCGAGAATGGCTTCGCGGCGGTAAGTCATGGAACGCAGGTTATAGGCCGAGGCGCAGTCCCACTGGTAGGCGCGCACGCACTGGGCCGCACCCACGATATTAAGATAGGTGTCCTGCAAACCGGCAAAGGCTTTCTTGCGGCTGTCTTCACCGGCAGCCGACGAACGCACCGCCACGGGTACATCTTCAAGGCCGGCCTCACGGCAGATGTCGTTGTAGGCGTTAGACACGGCCTCACGCACTTCAGCCGGCATTTCCACCGACAAGATGGCCACCTGGACCAGGACAGAACGTTTGCGGAGCTGGTCGATGCCTTCGGGAGAGGTAGCGAAGCCTTCAACCACATTGTTTATAAACGTGCGCAACTTAATCGACGTGCCGGAGGCGCCGACAAGCTTGGCCCTGGCTTCATCAGCCAGATCGCGCACGAGATTTTTCATATATTCCGGATCGCTGTTGACGTCCTCGTCAGTCCAGTTGACCCGGCGGTACCCGTCATTGACCACTTCCCGGATAAGCGCGGCATTGACCTTGGTTTCATCGAGCACCCGGTGGAAGGCCACGGAGGATACAGCCCGGAACTGGGGAGCCCGAATACCCTGGATTTGGCTTATAAGGGCCGTATTATAATTCTTACCTCCGACGAGAATTTCCGCCTCTTCGCCGATGGCGACGATGTTGGCTCCCGTCAGAATAAGCGTGGTCGTCGTATCAATCGCGTCCTTGGACTGAGCATCGTCCTGGCGCGGCGTGTCATTGGCTTGCGTTTTGGCCATTCTCCCCTCCTTCTCTCTTCCGGCCTCGGCGGTCCGGGCCGTCCGGCCGACCACCGTTAACACGTTCGTGGCGAAATTTACACCTGCCGACCGCAGTTTGGACAATACTTGTAATGATCATCTGCTAACGGTTGGTGGCAGACGGGGCAATCCCGGATCACCGGAGCCAGTTCGATCAGGAGCTCTCCCTCCTTGACCGGCACCATTTTGCGATCATTGGCGTAATCAGCGTTTCGAAGTACCCGCTTGACCGTGGCGTCCATGGGCGCGACCACGGATTTTTCCTGTTTCATGACGGAAATATTGAACATTTCTTCGCCAGCCTTGATAAAATCATTGGGACTGACGTGCATGACCCACAGGTCGCCGCTCACCGGCGCGCCCACATGATAGGGATTGTCCGGATCGGCCATCTCCACATTGGAAGTCGCGCCCCCCTGGGGTGCGGCCACCTGGATCTGATGGCTGAGAATTTCTGAATCAAGAACGTAACGCACTGTGACGGTACCGCTTTTCTCGGGCCGGGAGATATCCAGGATCGAGAGGTGATGCGGCTTGCTCAGACTGTCGGAGAACATGAGTTCCTGCCCCGGTTCCAGGCCTTCGAACCACACGTCTAACGGCAGACAATTAGGATCGCCGAATTTTTTGCGGAATTCAATCGTTTTAAGCGCATCACCCGGATGATTGAGGTAAATCACTAATTCCTCATCCGTGGGTTCGCGACCGATTTGCTTGGTCAACGCCACTTTCTCGGCGGCAACGTCCAACTCGCCCAGAGCGTCAAGGGGAGATTCCTCGGTACGGGAGGCAATAGCCCGTTTCCAATCCACGCCAAACGCACTTTCATAGACCCAATCCGGGGGGAATCCGAGCGGCATCTTGCCGAACTTCCCAAGCAACAGATTGCGAAATGCGTCATTGCAGTTGGCATACAGCAACAACCGATCATGACGGATGGCCTGGGTCAGCTGCTCTTCGGGAATTTCGGCCACAGCCTCAAGCACTTCGAGCATATCCTTGACAGCCCGCTCCCCGCCGACCTTATAGGCGCTGGTCACAGCCAGAAAGGCCGTGTTCCAAGTGATCTGGGAACCCGGAGTGACATCATGGTAGCGCACGATCTTACGCGTACCTGCCAAGAACTTGAGCATATAGGGCAAAAGGTGAATGTAGCCCTGTTTCATGGCCCCTTCCTGCGACGAGGAAGTGGCGCCACCAGGCATGGCGTGTCCGACGACATCGTAATCAATACCCTGGAAGTACGGTGCCGTATAACGATCATAATACGGCATGATCTGTTTGAGCACGAAGTTGGCGGACCGGATCATTTCCTTGTTGTCCTTGGTCAGGGCCACAGGAACGCCAAGATCGTCCTCAATATAGGCCGCCGTGGACAGCACTTCGCCCTGACCGTACCAACGTACGCTCGCGCCAATGGCCGTATCGACGATATGGCATCCGGCTTTGGCGGCCGCGCCAACTGCCGGGACAAACAGACCGTCCGTATAATGTCGATGGTAGTCAATCACCAGATCCGGGTAGGCCTTGCGAATGGCCGTCACCAATTCGGCAACAAAACGCGGCGGGCACATCCCGGCCATATCCTTGAGACACAAAATAATACTTTGGGCCGCTTTGGCCTTGGGCATGCCGCCAGCTTTGGCCGTCTGGTCCAGGATGGCTTCAAGCACTCCCAGATAATGGGGGACGGTGAATCCCTTGGCCCAGGAAAGAGAAATGGCCGGCTCAAAAATAATGCCCGGGCGAGACAGAGCCACCTCGGCAAAAGGATACATGTTGTCAATGTGGTTCAAGAAATCAAAGCAGCGGATGATGTCGTAGTGCTCACAGATCATTTCGCCGGTCAGACGCATGAGATTGCGAGGCTGGGGCTTGTAACCAAGCACGTTGGTCGAGCGGATCAAAAGCTGCTTCATGGTCTTCGGCGCAAACCGGTTCCACTCCGCCGCCTCGGTGAAGGGGTAGGTCATGTTGGCCATCATGGCCACGTGGAAGTGCGCACCGCCGCCGTTTTCCAGTGAGAAGAAGCCACAATTATCGAGATAGGGACCGACCAGCGTATCCTCGGCCAACCGGAACCGGTTGCCGCTGTTGGACTGGGTGATGTCACGGGTGGTGGTGTCCACGAAATGGACCCGTCCGGAGTCGCGCACCATGTCGAGTACGGCCTGACGGTCACCCCGCGGATAGGGATTTTCGTGGGCGCGCAGGTCGACATCGGGCAGATGCGGCCGGAAACGACCGAGCCGGTAATCCTCCCGTCCCCGGTATTTGCCGAGTTGCACATGGGGGTTGTAACCCCGAGCCGCAATCTCGGAAACAAGCAGGGACAGCCGCAACGCCTCGGGCTCCTCATCGAGATAATCAAGCAAATAGGGATTTTGGCCGATAAATTTGGTGTCAAATTCCCCTTTGAGGAAATCCGGGTGGCGCAAGATCTGCCGATGGAAGGGAATGGTCGTCTTCAGTCCACCGATGATGTACTCGCGAAGCGCCCGCTCCATGACGGCCACGACCTTGGGCCAGCTGCGCCCGTAGGAAATCAGCAGGGCGCCGGCCGAATCGTACTGGGTGGGGAACTCGTACCCGGCCGTCAGGCAGGAATCGAGGCGGATGCCCTGGCCGCCCGGCGACAGATAGCGGGTGATAAGCCCGGCGTTCGGCGCAAAATCCTGTTTAGGATCCTCACAGTTGACGCGCAGCTGCATGGCGCTCAAGAACGGCCGCGTATCAGCGCAGTTAAACCGGAGTTTACCGCCAAAGGCGATATTGATCTGTTCTTCCACCAGATCGACGCCATAGCGGCATTCGGTAATGCCATGCTCGACCTGAAGCCGGGTATTGACCTCAATCAGGTACGGATCGCCATTGGCGTCTACCAAAAATTCCACGGTGGCCAGAGAATAATAGCCCGTCTCAAGCACCAGCCGCTCGGCATAGTCCTTGAGGCGCTGGCGCAACTCGTCGGTCATGCCACGCCAGGGCGACGGCGTGATCTCCACGAGTTTTTGGTGGTTGCGCTGTACCGAACAATCGCGTTCGTCAAAGGCGAAGACATTGCCGAATTTGTCGGCCGCCACCTGGATTTCAATGTGGCGTACGGAGGTCAAAAGTTTTTCGACGAACAGACGTGGGTTACCGAAGGAAGCCTGGGCCATGGCCGAAGCTTTGGAGAAGGCGGATTCGAGCTGGGCCTCGGAATAAATTTCGTAAATGCCTCGGCCGCCGCCGCCCCCTTCGGCCTTGAGCATGATGGGAAAACCAATTTTTGCCGCAATCTCACGCGCTTCTGGAATGGAAACCGATCCCTCGGAACCGGGTACCACCGGTACGCCAAGCTTCATGGCCAAACGGCGGACTTCGACCTTGTTGCCAAGACTCTGCATGGCTTCGGCCGAAGAGCCGATAAAGATCACGCCCGCTTCCGCGCATTTGCGCGGGAACTCAGAATCCTCAGAGGCAAAACCCCAGCCGGGATGGATGGCCACCACTCCCCTGGCTTTGGCTTTTTTAATAACGGCGTTGATATCCAGATACGCTCTGGGATCAGGGCCCAGATTTATGAGCTCATGGGCTCCGGCCGTGGCTGGAGACGTCATGTCCCCGTCGGTTACGGTCAGTACCGGGATGGCCCGGAGACGTTCGCGGATGGAACGTAATACGCGTCGGGCAGAGATACCCCTGTTGGCGACGAGGATCTTTTTTCCTTCCACCTCGGAAAGCACTTCAAGAAACGTCTTGGCGATCATGCTGTCCTCTGACCCCTGAGGGCGACCAGTCCATTCTGTAGAGTGACGATCCGGCGGGGGCCGGCATCAAAGGAGGGATATACTCCCGCAATGAAGCGTCAAATCCTGCCCGGGGCCGGGATCGATACGCTGTAGCCGAAGTCCCCCGTCCTCAGCCAAGCCAACGATCCGTGCCCGAAAATTGTCCGATCCGCTCTCGCGTACAAGCACCTCCCGGCCAAGCCAGGCCAGCCAGCGCTCGGCGAAACGGGAAAGCTCTCGCGAGCCCGATACCGCAACGCACAGCCGATAGCAGGTTTGCACGGACTTAACAAGTTCGGCCCACACTGTAACCGCGCCGGGAACCTTGGCAAACGCAGACAAATATCCTGCCGGTACGGCGTGATCACGCCGCAGAGCGGTGGCATCCGGAGCGCTGGCCAAATTGATCCCGATTCCAGCCACGACCGCCCCAAGCCGTTCCTCAAGCAAAATTCCGCCCACCTTCCGTCCCGTCAACAAAAGATCATTGGGCCATTTGACGCAAGCCGGAAAACCACGGGCCGAGAGTGCATCCGCCAAACAAACTCCAACCAGCACCGGGGCCATGGCGGAAAGATCTCCCTCCTCCGTCGGCCAGGATATGGCGGCATACAGATTGCCCGGCGGTGAGACCCAGCCACGTCGGGTCTGTCCTCGTCCGTTTGTTTGGGAAACCGTCAAAAGCGATGTAAACGGAGGGAAAAGCCCGGCCTCAAGAAAAATCCGGGCCACATCCAAAGTCGATCCGCAGGGACCAAGACAGAGAACCGGATCCACTACCTGTCCGGCATCGCCCCCGGCCATACACCATTCCCCGGCCGCCGGACCGGCCTCGGGACCCAAAATGACCTTGCGCCACGGCGCAAGACGGGCCATATCAGCGGCCCACAATGGATGCGAAGCAGCCAGGGATTCAGGCGAAAGCGGTCCGGCCAAGCCGTCCGCTCCCGAGAGCCAAAGCCAAATGCCCCCTCCGGCAAAAGGGTTTCGCAGCAAGGTCCTGTCGCCCCCTGGATTTTTCAAGGTATTTGGGCCAAAGTCCGCCCCGGAGCCATACATGAAACGTTATCTCGTTGGCGGCGCGGTCCGCGACATCCTCTTGGGCCGGCCGGTTGTGGATCAGGATTATCTTATTGTCGATGCCACGCCAGAAGCGTTTGTGCGAAGGTATCGAAGAGCCCGGCAGGTCGGCAAGACCTTTCCGGTCTTCATGCTGGGACAAGCCCAGTATGCCTGGCCGCGCGGGGACACTCTGGACGACGACCTGCTCGCCCGCGACCTGACCATAAACGCCATGGCCATGGGCGATTCCCGGGAAATTGCCGGCAGGCTCCACTTCCACCCTCTGGCCCTGGCCGATCTGCGTGATCGGATTTTACGTCCATGCGGCGATCTGTCCATGTTCGACGATCCGTTGCGGGTCTACCGGGCGGCCCGCTTTGCCGCCTCGCTGCCGGATTTTTCGCCCCATCCCGAATTGATTGCCCAAATGCGGGCCGTGGCCGCCTGTGGGGTGCTGCATGACATCTTTGCCGAACGAGTCGCGCAAGAAGTTCGCAAAGCCTTGGACACGCCCAAGCCGTCACGATTTTTCAGCCTGTTGGCCGAAACCAACTGCCTGTTGCCCTGGATGCCGGAACTGGAAGCCGCCCGCCATATACCAGCCGGGCCGCTCCCTTTTCACAAAGGCAGCGTTTTCGATCATATGTTGGAGCTGGTTGACCTGCTCGCTAAAAAAACCATCGCCGGCTGGATGGCCGTGTGCCACGATCTTGGCAAGATCAAAACTCCGGAAAACGAATGGCCGCACCATCACGGCCACGACGAAGTCGGAGCCACAGTGGCCGAGGATCTGGGACGACGTCTCAAACTGCCCAACCGGGTCCGCGAGGCCGGTATCGTAGCCGCCCGACTCCATATGAAGGCCGCCCGATACAACGAACTCCGAGCCGGCACTCGCGTGGATATGCTGACCTGGCTGCACAAACACGATCTGATTGCACCGCTGTTTGAGCTGGTGCGGACCGACAGCGGCGAAGATGTCCTGCCCCTGGTCCAACGGGATTTGAAAGTGATGCTTTCTGTGCATCTCCCCGGCAAACAGCGTATGCGCGGCCCGCTTTCCGGCGAGAAACTCCGCAACCTGCGCTGTCAAAAATTGGCGGAAATGGATCGGGTTCTGGCGGCGGAACAGGGCACAACGCCCTCCCCCCCGGACGAGACACGCTGACTTTCTGCAAAAATTCTCGCCAGCCGCTCCCTCCGGATGCGCATAAAAAAGCCGGGACGATACAACCGTCCCGGCTTACGCAACCCGAAATCAAATATCCCCAAAGGGAACATACCCCTTCTAATGCCGTCGTTCGAGCCGGAATTCTTCTTTTAAAAGCGATTCCGCCAGTGGCGGGGCGTCGTCATTGCGCCCGCAAAAAAGCCGTTGCGGATCTTCGCAGACAAGCGCCTGGGTCAGCACTTCGTCCATGCTCTCGACCTTGATGATTTCCATATCATGGAGAATCGCCTCGGGGACGTCCTTCAAATCCTTCTCGTTTTCAAACGGGATCAGGACCGTGCGAATAAGCCCCCGGTGCGCGGCGAGCAATTTTTCCCGCAACCCGCCAATGGGCAGCACGCGTCCGCGCAATGTGATCTCTCCGGTCATGGCGATATCGTTTCGCACCGGGATGTTTAAGAGCGCCGAAATAACCGTGGTGGCCAGTGTAATGCCGGCAGACGGACCATCTTTGGGGATAGCGCCCTCAGGCACATGGATATGAATGTCGATCTCCTTGTGGAAATCGGCCTTGAGTCCATATAACGCCGACCGGGAACGCAGATAGGACAACGCCGCCCTGGCCGACTCCTGCATCACGTCGCCGAGCTTGCCCGTGATCTCCACCTTGCCCGTACCAGGCATGATGGCCACCTCGACCATAAGCAACTCGCCGCCGACCTCGGTATAGGCCATGCCCGTACAAAGTCCCACGCGCGGTACAGGCTCCATCTCGCCGTGGCGATACTTGGGCACTCCAAGGTAGGATTCAAGATTGGCGTCCGTAATTTGAAACGCCTTGTCCGACTCCTTACCCTCGACCAGTTTACGGGCCACTTTGCGGCACACCGAAGCCAATTCGCGCTCCAGGTTCCGCACGCCGGCTTCGCGGGTGTAGCGGCGAATGATCGTCAGCAGGGCCTCGTCCATAATGGACAGGTTTTCTTCTTTCAATCCATGCTGTTCGATATTCTTGGCCAAGAGGAAACGACGGCCGATCTCCTGCTTTTCAGTCTCCAGATAGCCCGGGATACGGATGATCTCCATGCGATCCTGAAGCGGCAAAGGAATCGAATGCAGCGAGTTGGCCGTGGTGATAAAAAAGATCTTGGACAAATCATAGTCCAGATCCAGATAATGGTCGTTATAGGCGTAATTCTGCTCAGGATCGAGCACTTCCAGCAGCGCGGACGAAGGGTCGCCCCGGAAATCCGTGCTCATCTTATCCACTTCATCCAGACAGAACACCGGATTGTTGAACTTCACCCGCCGCAAGGACTGAATGATCTTGCCCGGCAAAGCGCCAACATAGGTCCGCCGGTGGCCCCGGATTTCAGCCTCGTCACGCACGCCGCCCAAGGAGAGCCGGATAAACTCCCGGCCCATAGCCTTGGCAATGGACTTGGCCAGGGAGGTCTTCCCCACGCCCGGAGGCCCGACCAGGCACAGAATAGGGCCCTTCATGCGCTCGACCAGCTTTTGCACGGCCAAGTATTCGAGGATACGCTCTTTGGGCTTTTCGAGCCCGTAGTGATCTTCGTTTAAGGTCTTTTCGGCCGCCGTGATGTCCAAATCCGTTTCCTGAAAGACATTCCAGGGCAGATCGAGAATCCATTCCACATAGTTGCGCACGACCGTATACTCGGCCGAGGACGGTGGAATCTGGCGGAGCTTTTTAATCTCGCGCATCGTCTTTTCCCGAGGCTCATCGGGCATGTTCTTTTCTTCGAGGCGTTTTTCAAATTCAGCCGCCTCGGCCCCGGGATCATCTTCACGACCCATCTCTTTGTTGATGGCCTTGATCTGCTCGTTTAAATAGTATTCTTTCTGGTTCTTCTCCATCTGCTGCTTGACGCGGTTTTTAATCCGCTTTTCGATGGAGGAGATTTCAATCTCGCCTTGCAACAGGGCATACGTCTCTTCCAGACGACGCTGGGGATCGAGTTCCTCCAGCACGCCCTGCTTCTTGATATAATCGACCTTGAGATGCGGCATGACCGCATCCGCCAGACGTCCCGGAACGGAAATGGAATTAATGGCCAGAATGGTTTCCGGGGCGAGCTTTTTATTGATACGCCCGTATTGCTCCAAGCCCTCCTGGGTGGCGCGAATCAGAGCATCGGATTCAGGACTATGGTTTTCTTCTTCCGGCACCCGGCTGACCGTGACGATAGGATAATTGGCGTCCTCGTCAATGCTCATGGTGTCGGCTTCCCACTCGGCCCGGTACAGGCCCTCAAAGAGAACCTTGATGGTGCCGTCGGGCAGGCGCAGCATCTGCAGGATCTTACTGACCGTTCCCATCTCGAACAGATCTTCGGGATTGGGTTTTTCGGTTTCCGGCGAACGCTGGGCAACCAGGAAAATCTTTTTGTCGTGGGCGGCCACGGCCTGCTCAATGGCTTTGATGGAAGCCTCGCGGCCGACAAACAAAGGAGCTATAGAACGCGGGAACATGACCACTTCCCGCAGGCTCATCATAGGCAGGCGGATCGTTTCTGCGGCAAACCGATTATTATCGAAAGAAAATCCAGTCATGCACCCTCCCGCTTACGGGGTTTGTTTCGGCTTGCATCAAAGCCGGGCCGGATCGCTCCGGCCCGGCAATCACGCGTCATTGAACAAGCTAAGGCCGGAAAAACCGATGTCAAACGAGAGGCGAGAGCGGTTAGGCCGATTTCACTTCCTGGTGGTAAAAGAGCAATGGTTCAAGCCCTTTTTCCACAACAGCCTTGTTAATCACGCACTCCTTGACGTCGGAAAGCGAAGGCAGCTTGTACATGATTTCGAGCATGATGTTCTCCATCACGTTGCGCAACCCGCGCGCGCCGGTTTTACGCTCTATAGCCGCCTGGGCAATGGCGTCCATAGCGTTTTTCGTAAAACGCAGCCGCACCTTGTCGAGTTCAAAAAGCTTCTGGTACTGTTTAACCAGGGCATTTTTAGGCTCGGTCAGAATGCGCACCAAATCATCCTTGGTCAACTCCTCAAGACTCGTGAGGATAGGAATCCGGCCCACGAACTCGGGGATAAGACCAAACTTGATGAGATCGGCCGGATGGGCCTGGACCAACAACCGGGAAAGGTCGTCGTCATGACGCGCCTCAACCTTGGCGCCAAACCCCATGGCCGAACCGCGCATGCGCTGGCCGATAATTTTTTCAAGACCAATAAAGGCCCCGCCGACGATAAAGAGGATGTTAGCGGTATTTAAGCGGATAAACTCCTGCTGGGGATGCTTGCGCCCCCCTTTGGGAGGAATATTGGCCTCGGTGCCCTCAATAATTTTGAGTAAGGCCTGCTGCACGCCCTCGCCCGACACATCGCGGGTGATGGAAGGGCTGTCACCCTTACGGGCAATCTTATCGATTTCATCGATATAAATAATGCCCTTGGAAGCCGCCTCGATATCGTAGTCGGCATTCTGTAGCAGCTGGACCAGAATATTTTCCACGTCCTCGCCCACGTAGCCGGCCTCGGTCAGCGTCGTAGCATCGGCAATGGCAAAAGGAACATTCAGGATCCTGGCCAACGTCTGGGCGAGCAGGGTCTTGCCGGAACCCGTGGGACCGATCAACAAAATATTGCTTTTGTCGATTTCCACATCGTCGGCGCCAGCTGCACTCGCGTAAAAAACGCGCTTGTAGTGGTTATGCACTGCCACGGCCAGGATCTTTTTCGCCTGCTCCTGACCAATGACATACTCATCAAGCAGCCGCTTGATCTCAGCCGGTGGCAAAAGTTTGCCGTCCTCGGCCTCTTCGCTGACGGACTCCTGGGCGATGATCTCGTTACAAAGCGAGACACATTCGTCGCAGATGTAGACGTCCGGACCGGCGATGAGCCGCTGGACTTCATCCTGGTTCTTGCCGCAAAACGAGCAGCACAATTCGCCCGACCCGCTACCTTTTTTTCTCGTCATACGGAAAAACCACCCTGCCCGGCGCACCGGGCGTTTTGGCCGGAACCCAACAGCGCATTACGCCTCTGCATCAGGTTCCTTTTTCTCAAGAGGCTCTCTAGAGGTCAACACCTTGTCGATAAGGCCATAGGCCACGGCTTCCTCGGCGGTCATGAAATTATCACGCTCGGTGTCAAGCTTGATCTTCTCGATATCCTGTCCGGTATGGCGGGCCATGATGGCATTTAAGGATTCGCGCATCCGCAACATTTCCCGAGCATGAATATCCACATCCGTTGCCTGTCCCTGGAAACCGCCCAACGGTTGGTGGATCATGATGCGGCTGTGCGGCAGGGCGTAACGCAAGCCCGTGGCACCGGCGCACAGCAACAGGGAAGCCATGCTGGCGGCCTGCCCCATGCACAGGGTCGACACCGGCGGCAACACATACTGCATGGTGTCGTAGATGGCCATGCCGGACGTTACGATGCCCCCCGGTGAATTAATATACATAAAGATCTCTTTTTCAGGATCTTCGGACTCCAAAAAAAGCAGCTGGGCGCAAATCAAATCGGCGACATGGTCGTCCACAGGGCCACTTAACAAAATAATGCGGTCTTTCAGCAGGCGCGAATAAATATCATAGGCCCGCTCAGACCGGCCCGTGGTTTCGATAACAATAGGGATGGTGGGCATCGTGTTCCCTTTTTGCGCCGAGGGGCGACACGTTGCGACAATTTTGTCGTCAAATCGTATTCACCACAACCGCCCGGCTTCAACTTACGGGTCGAAACGACCGACAAATGGCCGCTTCGACCCGGTTTCGCTTTTGGGATCTTGCAAAAAACGGTCCTACTTGTCTAGGCAGAAACCGCACCTTCCGCTTCAACCGGCGGCACTTTGGTCACCAGGGCATTCGCGTAAATAAAGTCTGCGGCCTTGTCTGCGAGCAGCTTGTCGCGCACCATCACCATAAGGCCATTATCCTCATAGTAGCGCTTCAGCATGAGGACGTCCTGCCCGCTCTGGCTGGAAAGACGATAGAAGAAGGCATCAATTTCCTGCGGGGACACAGTCAGCTCTTCTTTCAACGCCACAGCCCCCAGGAAAATCTGGGTCTTGACCATATCTTCAGCCCGAGGCTTCACCTCGACCTCAATATCGGCCATGGTCTTGCCCGTGGACTCGAGACGTTTGCCGTGCCGCTCCAGCTGTTCCACAAATTCCTGAGCCATCTGGGCGGTGTGCTGTTCCACCACCGACGTCGGCAACGGAAATTCCACCTGGGACAGCAACTTATCCAGCAGCTTCTTCTGGGCCGCCGAGCGGTGCAGGTCCTCGCGGGACTTCTTATAGGATAAGGTAATGGCTTCGCGCATCTTGTCCAGATTCTCGAAGTTACCGGCTTTTTTCGCCAGTTCGTCGTCAACGGGGGGCAACTTGCGTTCCTTGATGACGTGCACGGCCACTTTCATGGTCACGGTGCGACCGGCCAATTCGGTATTGATGAAATCAGCCGGGAAAGGCAATTCTCCCTGGCCTTCGCTACCAGCGCGAATACCTTTCACCAGAGATTCAAACTCAGGCAGGGCCTGCCCTTCGCCAAGGGTCAACTCGAAATTTTCAGCACGCACGCCGGGAATAGCGACGCCGTTTTCAAAAGCCTCGAAGGTGACGGAAACCACGTCGCCGTCAGCCGGCTGACGGTCGCCGCTTATGGGCGTAACCTCGGCCAAATTCTTGCGCACCCGCTCGATGACGGCCTCGATATCAGGATCGCTGACCACCACTTCTTCTTCCTCGATGGCCTGCCCCTTGTACTCGGGCAAGTCGAAAGCTGGAGCATGTTCGAAAGAAAAGGTATAGGAGAGCGGTTCGTCCTTGGCCAGAACGGCGTCGGAAACATCGAGTCCGGACAAGGGCGACAGTTTCAACTCGCCCATGACCTCATTGATGTGGACGTTGATAAGGTCGGTAGTGGCTTCCGCGGCGATTTCCTTTTTAAAGCGCGATTCGACGACGCTTGCGGGAACCTTCCCCTTGCGAAAGCCCTTAATATCGGCCTTGGAGCGAAAAAGGGCCACTGCGGTGGCCAGGGCGGCGTTGGCCTCCTCGGCCGGAACGGTAACATTGACCTGCGTTTTTACAGGCGAAATCTGCGTAACAGTATATTCCAAGGCTTCCTCCAAGCTTCTCGCCCCGGCCTCCCTGGGCGGAGCGGATTGCGGATAGTGTTGGGTAAATAGTCGCGGATACGAAATAGGCAATACTACAGGATGTGGCAACAAAAGAAAAGTCTCAAAAAAACGGGAATCCGCCCTGTCGGCGGCATTGCCGCCCCCGAGACGTCTCCCGAAACGCACAGGAAGTCAAAGGCCGATCAGGAGGTCGAACCGTAGCCGCCCCCGCCGGGCGTCTCCAGACGCAGTCGGTCGCCGGCCCGCAGCCGGATATGAAATTTTCCCGGCAGGAACATCTCGCCAGTACGCCGCGTCACAACATTGACGCCACATGCCCCCTCTCCGCCGCCATCAAGCCCCCATGGGCCACGGGCCCGCCGTTCGGAGAGCACCGTGACTTCGACCGGGCATAAGGCCTCAACCTCCCGCACCAGGCCGTCCCCACCGGGATGCCGCCCGCAACCGCCTGAATTCCGGCGCACGGCATACCGCGTCACCCGTAGCGGATAGGCATATTCCAATGCTTCGACCGGCGTATTGCGCGTATTGGTCATGTGGGAATGCACAGCGTCCTGGCCCGGACCGGCCGCATCGGCACCCGCGCCGCCGGCCAGGGTTTCATAATAGGTAAAGGGCATGCCCGTCCGTGGGTCAACGCCCCCCATAGCCACGTTGTTCATGGTGCCCTGCGAGGCGGCCGGAATGCGACCCGGCAGGGTCTGGGCCAGGGCGGCAAGAAGAACATCCACCAAACGCTGGGACGTTTCCACATTACCCCCGGCCACGGCTGCCGGGAACAGGGCGTCCGCGACGGTGCCCGGTTTGGTCATGACCGTCAGGGGACGTAGGCAACCGGCGTTGGTGGGAAGACCACAACCGGCCAGGGAGCGAAAGACATAAAGCGCCGCCGAAACGGCAATAGCCCGTACGGCGTTGACACTGCCGGACGTCTGCGGGTCGCTTTGGGAAAAATCCAACGTTGCGCTGTCGCCCGCGATGGTCGCCGTCAGCCGCACGGCCACATCAATCGAGCCCAGACCGTCGTCATCCAGAAAGTCTTCAGACGCATAGACACCGTCGGGCATGGCGGCAATCGCTGCGCGCATCATCCGCTCCGCATAATCCATCAGCGCTGCCCCAAGCATGGCGACAGCTTCCCGGCCATGGGCGGCGACCAGCTCTTCCAGACGGGCAATGCCGGTTCGGTTGGCCATGATCTGGGCGGAAAAATCCCCCTGGCGTTCGATAGGCGTGCGCACATTGGCCAAGAACAGACGCATGACATCGGACACGATCTCGCCATCAGCCACGATCTTGAGCGGCGGAATGACGAGGCCTTCCTGAAAAATGGAGGAGGACAGGGGCATCGAGCCGGCGGCCATGCCACCGACATCGGCGTGATGGGCGCGGCAGGCCACGTAAAAAAGCGGCGCATCGCCGCCGGCGTAGACCGGCGCGACGAGCGTGATGTCGGGCAGATGGGAGCCACCCTGAAAGGGGTCATTGAGCATGGCCATATCGCCCGGCCCGAGGGTGACGGCCGCAATCGCAGCGGCGACGGACAGGGGCATTGCCCCCAGATGCACCGGGATATGGGCAGCCTGGGCAACCATATCGCCGTTGGCGTCAAAAATGGCGCAGGAAAAATCGCGGCGTTCCTTGATATTGGGCGAATAGGCCGCACGAGTGAGGGCCATCCCCATTTCTTCGGCCACCGAGGCGAATTTATGTTTAAAAACTTCAAGCGTAATGGGGGTTATCTGCATGGGTCAGACCGCCTCGTTAAGCGTTTTGCTTCGCGCCACGCCGCGCCAGGTACGCGGCGAAATCCCCAGCATAGGCGCGAGCGCCCACATGGGTAAATTTTCCAAACACGCTGACGTACACTTTGCCCCCGATATCCCGCCAGCGCTTGCAAAACGCATAATCCTCGGGCAGATAGTCCCGCGTTTCAGGATCGATGGCCGTATCAAAAAAAGCAAAATTTTCCGTGGTGCCCACATTGGTGTAAGCGTACTTGTACGCCAGTTGGGGATAGGCGTCCATCATGCGCGTAAAAACCGCACGCCGTATCAGCATAAACCCCGTGGCGGCATACTCGACTTCCAGGAAGCCGGCAGCATCCATTCTGCTTCCCGGTTTGACCTTGACGGCGTAATCAAGACTCGCCGCCTCGGCCACAGGCGGTGGCGTGCCGGCCGGCTGGGCCATAACGCGGTCAAGGCACAATCCCTTGACAGGATAGACGCCGCACACCACATCCTTGTCCGCAGCCAGCAGCCGGGGCACCATCTGCGGCACGAATTCAATATCCGCGTCAATAAAAAGCAAATGCGTGGCCTGCGTATCGCCCAAGAACGCACCCACAATGGAATTTCTGGCCCGGGTGATGAGGCTTTCATTGGCGGGAGTCAGCAGCCGAAACGGAATTTTTTCCCGATTGAGCACATCTTTAAGGGATAACATGGAAAGCATATAGGGCACCGTCACCACCCCGCCATAACATGGCGTGCCAATAACGAGCATCTTACGCTGTCCTCAGTATCGCGCGCCCATGACTGGGCGTCTTGATCGAGCGTCCCCCCAGCCTCCCGACCGGAGACATCCAGAACGCGATCACTTTGCCAAGCACTTTTTTTCCCCCATCCACAACGGACTATTCCCCGGCGCCGGTTTCGATGACGATGTTGCCAAATTCGTCCAGACGCGCCTCGGCTTTCGGCGGCACAAACACCGTGGCTGACATCTCGACCACCAACGCCGGCCCACTGAAACGGTTGCCAGGCAAAAGCCGGTCGCGGTCATACCACATGGCGGCAATTTCCCGTCCACGCCAAATGACCGACCGTTCTCCAATCTTGGCCCCTTCGGGCACGGCCGCGACCAGATGCCCTGCCGGTTGCAGCGGAGGCTTGTCCGTCACGTAACGGGCCCGAATACGCAGGGTGACCACCTCAATGACAGCCTTGGAATTTTTAAAGCCAAAAATTGTTTCGTGCCGACTATGAAAGGCCATAAACGGATCGGCCACAAGACGAATGGGCAGTTCGTGGGACTGGCCTTTATACCGCATGTCGAGTTGGCGTTCGAGAAGCAGTTTGCCGGCCGGTACTCCCTCGGCCGCCATGATTGCTCGAATTTTGACTTCCAGCACCCCAAAGATCCCAGCCAATTCCACCACGTCGGTCGTATCCGAATCCAGCATGACGGTTTCGGAAAAGTCCCTGACCACATCAGCATGAAGCATGCCAAGAGCAGAAAAGAGTCCGGCATACCGGGGAACAATCACCGTCTTGATGCCAAGCAGCCGGGCCAGAGACACGGCATGCAGTCCCCCGGCCCCACCATAGGAAAAAAGCGCAAAATCAGCCGGATCATGTCCCCGTTCAACGGAAATAACCCGGATAGCCCGCTCCATAGCCGCCTCGGCCACAGCCACGATCCCTTCCGCCGTCTCAAGGGGCGAAAGACCGGACGCTTTCCCTAATGCTTCGAAAAGAGGCGGCAACCGTTCGGGAGAAAGAGACATCGTGCCACCAAGAAAATGGTCCGGAGCCAAACGACCCAAAAAGAGGTTGGCGTCGGTAACGGTCAATCCCTTCCCCTGGCCGTAGCAAGCCGGCCCGGGGTCGGCCCCGGCGCTTTTCGGCCCCACCCGCAACGCGCCGCCGGCGTCCAGCGCGGCCAGGGAACCGCCGCCGGCCCCGACCGTATGAATATCAAGCATGGGCGTCTTGACCGGAATGCCGGCCACCTGGGCCGCCAGAGTCATCGACAGGCTGCCGTCCAGTAACGACACATCCGTAGATGTCCCCCCCATATCCAACGTAATCAGCCGGTCATATCCGGCGGCCTTACCCATGGCCAACGCCGCCACCACGCCGCCAGCCGGACCGGAAAGGATGGTGCGTACAGGTTCACACCGGGCCGTGGCGGCGGTCATCAGACCACCGCTGGATTGCATGACGGCCAAGGTCGCCCCCTCGGGCAGTCCGGAATCCAGGTCGGCCAAATAGGCGTCCATGGCCGGAGCCACATAGGCATTGACTACGGTGGTGGCAGCACGCTCAAACTCACGAAATTCGGCCAGGATATCGCTTGAAAGCGATACCAAAAGCCCTTCATCGGCCAGAGCCTGCTCCAAAATTTTTTCGTGATCGGGCTTTAAAAAAGAAAAAAGCAGGCATACCGCGACGGAGCGAACCCCGGAGGCAGCGACAGCCCGGGCCACTTTGCGGGCCGCTTCCGGCGTCAGTTCCTCAAGGACTTTTCCTTCGGCCGAAATCCGGCCGGGAACGCCAAACCGCAACGGACCGGGAACCAGGCTGGACGGCTTGCGGCTGGCCAGATCGTAGAGCTCGGGACGATTCTGACGACCGATGGCGAGAAGATCCTCAAACCCGGCGTTGGTCACAAAGGCCGTTGGTTTCCCCTTGCGTTCAAGCAACGTATTGGTGGCCACGGTCGAGCCATGGATCACCCGGGTCACGGGTATATCCAGCCGGGCAAGGCCGTCGAGAACAGCCCTGGCCGGGTTGTCCGGGGTCGAGGGAATTTTGATGATGGCAAATCCCTCTTCCAACCGACAGATGATGTCGGTAAACGTGCCGCCGGTATCCACGCCGACAACGGCCATTGTTCCCCCTTCCCCCTCCTCGTTTCGGAGGCGGTCAAAATAACGTTGGGACCGGATCAAAGGCCCATTTTATAGCGCTCTACCCCTTAAAGGACAACGGTATCCGGCGCCACGCGAGGCGACGCCCTGCTTTTCTGACGCGGGGAAAAGACGTCTGAAAAAGCCAACCTCGCTTGTTCTCAAAACATTCCAGGAAAACGGCCCACATCAAAAAACGCAGGCCATTTTCCCGGATTCCATACACGGTTCCTACAGATTTTCCACCAGCAATGCACCAAAAGCGGCACAACCAACGGTGGTAGCGCCCGGAATCTGCTCGGCCAGATCGACGGTGACTTTCTTGCCGGAGATGGTCTTGTCCATGGCGTCATGGATAAGCTTGGCCGCCTCGTTCCAACCGATGTGCTCAAGCAGCATGGCACCGCTTAAAATGAGACTGCCAGGGTTGGCCTTGTCTTTGCCGGCAATGCCCGGGGCCGTGCCGTGGGTGGGTTCGAAAAAGGCCAGTTTTTCACTCATATTGACGCCGGGAGCCAGCCCCAGACCGCCAACCTGGGCGGCCAGAGCGTCGGAAATGTAATCGCCGTTCAGGTTCGTCGTGGCAATAACCGAGTAATCCTGGGGCCGCATGAGCGCCACCTGGAACATATTGTCGGCAATGCGATCCTTGATCACCACGTTTTTTTTGCCGCCGGCCGCCGCATCGGCCTCGGTCATGACCGTGTCAGCAAATTCCGTGGCCGCCACTTCGTAGCCAAAAGCCCGGAATGCGCCTTCGGTGTATTTCATGATGTTGCCCTTGTGAACCAGAGTCACGCTGGAACGGCCGTTGTCCACGGCGTGGCGGATGGCCTTGCGCACCAACCGCTTCGAACCGGCTGGCGTAATGGGCTTGATGCCGATGCCGGCGGTCAGATCCACGTTGGCCCCAAGCGTATCGCGCAAAAAGGCGATAAGTTTTTTGGCCTCAGGCGTACCGGAAGCGTATTCAATGCCGGCGTAAACATCCTCGGTATTTTCCCGAAAGATAATCATGTCCACCAGATCCGGCCGTTTGACAGGGGATTCGATGCCCTTGAAATACCGGATGGGACGAATGCAGGCGTACAGGTCCAGGACCTGACGCATCGTGACGTTGAGGCTGCGAAATCCACCGCCGACCGGCGTGGCGAGCGGTCCCTTAAAGGCCAAATCGGCGCTTTGCAGCGCGTCGAGGGTGGCCTGGGGCAAATATTCGCCGGTTTCCTTATAGGCCTTGCCGCCGGCGAGCAACTCTTTCCACGCGAGCTTGCGCGCGCCGCCGTAAGCCTTTTCCACGGCGGCATCGAGAACCGGCCGACCGGCCTTCCACACATCAGGACCGATACCGTCGCCCTCGATCCAATATACCGTCTTTTCCATGCGCCTGCACTCCTCCTGGGAAATTTCGCACAATTAGTAAGGGTAAAAAGGGAGCTGGTCATTTGTCAACAGCATCTCCTGCCGACTCCCCTAAAAAAGCCTGAATAAAGGCTTCGGCCACGCGTCGCTGCCGGGGTTCGGGCAAAGCCCAATACTCGGCGTCAACCGTGCGCAAAACCAGGAGTTCAGCCAAACGATCCCGCTTTGCATCAAGGCTTAACGCCTGCCAGTCCGGCTCAGCCATAAGAACGGCGACATTTTTACGGGCTGCTTCAATATACCGCTTGGGAATGGGGACTTCAGCCTTGCCGCGCATCTCCCAGGTCCGGGGCCCGACGCTTCCTATCGCCGGCTTATGGCCGGAAAAATTGAGGGCAACCGGTTTTCCAAACAGACGCAGCAACACCAGCATAAGGATGAGTAAAGCAACAACACCCCAAAACACCAATGGTTTTTTATCCATAACTGTCCCAGCTCTCTTTTTCGAATACCGCACAGCCACTCAAGGGCAGACGGCCCGTAAACAGGCTCGATTTTCGCGCCAAATTCCGGAAAGCCGGGGGGGCGGCAAGGACAGGCGGGCAAACCCCAAAATTAGTCAAGCCCCGATAACCGTGCCCTCTGCGTACGATTCGGCCAAAAGGCCAAACCGTAGCTTATTCGTGCGGTGTCTCGGCGTATCGCTTGAATTTCGCGGTGATATTGTCATCCAACCAGTGTGCATCCCACCATTCGATGGGGATAATCGGCCTGCCAGCCAGATACATGGCGAAATGCACCTGATCGCCGTTCGCCAACCCGCTTGTGCCGGTCGCACCGATCGGATCGCCTTTTTTCACCATGCTCCCGGCGGCCACCGTAATCGACGAAAGATTGCCATACAGGGAGGCGAGCCCCATGCCATGGTCAATGACCACCGCCCGGCCGTAAACACCAAGGAGACCAGCAAACACGACCTTACCGGCATTGCCCGCCGGCACCTGGGCATTGGGAACCGACGCCAGATCAATACCCAGATGGGTTTCCCGGCCTATCTCCTGTCCCTTATAGGTATAAACCCGATCTGCTCCAAACGAGCCTTTGACCACAGACCGGGGCAGATACACAAAAACGCCGTCCCACAAGGGGTCAGGCGCGCTTTGGGCTGCAAGCTTAGCCAACACGGCCTCGCTTTGCTGGCGCACTTCGGTGTTGACCCTTTTAAACCGTTCCAACGGGTCCCGCACTTCGGGAAACAACCCGGCAAAAGCCGGCAATCGCGAGGCCAAATAGTCGTCGGTGACCTCGATCCGTTCTTCGCGAAATCGCCGTTTGATGGCCATATTGACGAAAAATCCGTTTTTTTCGTTTCCCGCCGCGTCCTCGACCCAAAGCCTCGGTTTGAAAGCTTCTGCCTCCATATCGTTAGGAAAAGCAAATAAACAGGCGTACTGGCCGCTTTTTTGCTTATAGCCGGGATAAAACTGTTTACCGACGACTACGCCGCTTCGGGCGATGTCCTTATTGACCTCGTAAATGACCAGCCCCACGCCACCCTGGCGCACGTAATGCGCCGGCGTAAGCGCTTTGACCTGAGGAGGGACAGCATCAAGGAGCATGCGCCGGGAAACCCGGGTGGAGTTCCCCGCGCCCAGATTGGCGTACGAACCGTCAAACGCCGACGCCTGCAATTCGAAATTTCCCCCGCGCAGTTCGGAGCCTTCCAGGGTGAAACGTTCCGAAATACGCTCCCGGGGTGGATCGTAGGTTTTGCGCAAAACATCGAACCGACGCTGCCCCTGGGCAACGGTGACAACGACGGAACGGATGCCGGATTGCTCGTCGGTGGCGGTCAGGGTGAAAGGACGCTTGAGCGACGCGGCCGTGGCCTCAGGTCCAAGCGTCACTTGTGGTTTCCCCGCATCCTTGAGAAAGAGGTAATACCCGGCAAAGCCGGCAAGGCCGATCGGAGACAACAGCAACGCACCGACCAGAAAGATGAAGAAAGGACCAAATTTTCCGCGTTTTTTAAATGGCTTCTTGATGCGCATAGGTTGCGTATCCCCTGCTGGCCGGATTGCGACACTATAGGACAGGCCGTGTCTGCGAGCAAGCCGGCCGGAACTCCGGTAAATGGAGAGGAGTGCTTTCATGCTGTACAAAAAAGACACCCCGAAAAAGACACAACAGGGACGCTGCGTTACAGGCTCCCTGGGCCTCCTCGGACTTGGTCTGACAGCCCTGATCCTCAGCCTGGGCAGAGCGATGCTTACAGACCATGTGATCACGATGGAGCAGGAATCCATGCGCCTGACCCAGGAACTGGCCATGCACGCTGAAGAATTAAAGCTGGCCGCGTCCTTGTTTGTCCTCACCCCGAAAACCCGTCGTAGCTTCGGCCTGACGGCGACAGCCTACTGCCCGCAGTGCGGCGTACAGGATGACACGCCCCAGAGGACCGCCATCGGCGGACGACCGGTGCGCCCCGGCCGAACCGTGGCCGTATCCCGGGATCTCCGGCATCTGCTTGGCCGCAAGGTCTATGTTGAGGGGCTTGGCCTGCGGGTGGTCGAAGACCTTATGCATCCGCGTTTTCTCGAACGCGTGGACCTCTGCCTGCCCGACCGGGAACAGGCCCTGGCCTTCGGCGTCAAACGCGTCAATATTGTCGTGGTCGATTGACAGAATCCAACCGCCTAGGCCCGCACGGGAGCAACCATACTCCGGAAAGAATCAGGCGCTCTTCAAGACGTTCCGACACGGTTGCCACCCACGGATTGCACACCTTCCTATGGCACAAGCAACACTTTGATATCGCAGACATTGGTATTGGTCGGCCCGGTGATCAGCAACCTGTCCACGGCCTCAAAATAATGATAGGCATCGTTTTGCGCCAGATAGGCCAGGGGATCGAGGCCCAGTTCCCGCCCCCGATGCAGAATGTCCCGTGAGGCAAAGGCCCCAGTCGCATCGGTCGGCCCATCCGAGCCATCGGTGGACGCGGCCAGAAAGACGCTTTCCGCAGCCATCTGGCCGTCCCGGGCCAAACAGGTCAAAAAGGCCAGGGCCATTTCCTGGTTGCGCCCGCCCTTGCCCGGACCACGCAATGTCACTGTGGTTTCACCGCCGGCGATGACACAGGCCGGACGGGGCAAGGGCACCTCATGTTCGGCGATATCCCGGGCCATGCCCCAAAAAAGATTGGCCATCTCCCGCGCTTCACCTGTCAGATGCGACGTCAGCACAATGGTGGCGTAGCCCAGAGACGCCGCTTTGTCCCGGGCGGCTAAAAGGGCCTGGAAATTTGTCCCGACCAGGACCGTGCGAACTTGGTCGAAGACCGGATCGCCGGCTTTGGGCGTCTCCGGAGCCCGACCGGCCGCCACGTCTTTAAGCAGAGCCAGGGCCCTGGGCGCAATTTTGTCAACGACGCCATACCGGGCGAGGATGTCGAGAGCATCGGTCCCGGTCGTGGAATCCGGCACAGTCGGACCACTGGCGATGACATCCAGATCGTCGCCGACCACATCGGAAAGCAGCAAGGCCAGACAATGCGCCGGCGCGATAGCCCCGGCCAACCGTCCTCCCTTGACGGCCGAAAGCTTCTTGCGCACGCAGTTGACCTCATGAATGGTCGCCCCGCAGGCCAAAAGCGTCCGAGTGGTTTCCTGCTTGTCGGCCAGGGTCAAAGGACGCCCCGGCCAAACAAGAGGAGCCGCCAAAATGGCCGAACCGCCTCCGGAGACCAGAACAATGACCAAATCCCCCTCACCCGCCTGACCGGCCAGGTCCAACACAGCTTTGGCTGCCGCCACGCCGCGCGCATCCGGCACAGGATGGGCGGCTTCCAACAGTCGGATACGGGATAACCGCTCCAGATAGCCTTCCTTGACGGCCACCACCCCACCCGTAATCCGGTCGCCTAAAAGGCGCTCCAACCCAAGCGCCATGCGGGCGGAAGCCTTGCCAGCGCCCAAAACGAAAATACGGCAGTAGCCGGACAGGTCATAGGCGTACTGTTCGCTTTCCGTTGTAACCTGCAAGACGTTTCCGGACAAGGACAGCACCCGTTCCATCATGGCCAACGGATCGACCCGGTCCAGACCAGCCCGAAAAATAGTCGCTGCATCGGCAAGACAATCCCGCATGCCCTTCCTCCCTGCCCAAACGGGGAACCGTTCCGGGCATCCTCCGGCAGTGCCAGGGCAACAGGGAACCGTCAAGAGCAACCGACTTCGAAGGGATCGGTGGTACGATCGACGGAATAGCCAAATCCCGGGAACAGGCGTATCCTACGAAGCCTCCCAGCGTGCGCCGCAGGACATCCCGGCCAGCAAGCCACAACCACAACAGCGAAGTACAGTCATGGCCTACCCAGACGCAACGCATCTGCCCTTTAATTCTACGCTGATTCAGGACGTCTTCCGCCCCGGGCCGCCAGACCATGACAATCCCCACATTCCAGGCTTCTGGCTCGTTATGCAAAATGACCACTTGGTGCTTGCCGAGGGGCAATCCGGATTCAGCCTGCCCTTCGGTGCCGCCCCCGCACCCGGTCCCTGGCTGTTGCCCCCGGTCTCAATCGGCACGTGGGAAGGACGTCCGTTGCGAGTCGGGCGTCTTGCCCCCGAGGTCGCCATCCCCCAGCCATATTGCCCTGTCCCGACCGATTATCGCACCTCCCGCCTGGACGACCGGCTGCTCACGCTCTCCGGTCTGGCCCGCCAGATCCTCCACTGGCGCGATCGCAGCCAGATTTGTCCATCCTGCGGCGGGTTGCCCCGGACCATCCCGGGCAGCTGGGGCGTCTGCTGCCCGCAGTGCTCCCGGGAATATTATCCCCGCATCCATCCGGCCGTCATCGTGCTCATCACCCGGGGCGACGAATTCCTGCTTGTGCGAAAACCCGAATGGCCGGTCGGTTTTTATGGACTGGTGGCTGGATTTGTGGAATTCGGGGAATCCTTGGAAGAATGCGCTGTTCGGGAAATTAAGGAAGAAACCGGGCTGGCCGTCACCGACCTGCGCTATCTGTGTAGCCAGAGCTGGCCTTTCCCGAGCCAACTCATGGCCGGATTTTCGGCCCGCTATGTCGGAGGGGACATCCAGGTCGACAACGACGAACTTGAAGAAGCCGCCTGGTTTCGAGCCGACCGCCTGCCCCCGGCCCTGCCGTCCCGAATCAGCATAGCCCGACACATCCTCGAAAACTATGCCCCGGGTTTCGGGAAGACCCTGGTGCGCTGACGCGCCCACGCCCTGCCGCGCGCCAACAGCCTCTCAATTCGCGTTAAAAATACCGATCCCAACCGGAAATCCGTTGACGGGGCAAGACGATCCGCATATAAGACTAATCAAGTCCAACTAATCCAAATTAAGGCAAACCCATGCGACTGACGCGAGCCGGCGAATACGCCATCCGATGCATTCTGTACTTGGCCATGCACCAGGACCAGGGAATTATCGGCCGAAAGGAAATCGCAGAGGCTATGGATGTTCCGGCCCAATTTCTGGGCAAGGTCGCGCAAAATCTGGCCCGGGCCGGCATCATCGCCATCCGCCAGGGGGCCTGCGGCGGGTATGAACTGCTGCGACGGCCGGAAGACCTGACGCTGCTTACGATTATCGAAGCCATTGATGGCGAAATTTTTCTCAATGACTGCATACATCGGCCGGATTCCTGTGATCGGCAAACGATTTGCTCGGTGCATCAGGTCTGGGAACGGGCGCGCCGGCAGCTGCGCGAAACCCTGGGCGGCACGACACTGGCCGAACTGGCCGAAACGGAATCGCGAACGTGTGGAAACCGGCTGGCAAAGCCGTAAAAAAATGCCCGTGGTCGAAGAATTGTGATGGGATTGATGCATTTTTCAGGGCAGGGTGTTAGGAACGGGGCAGACCCGAAGAACGCCGGACGACAACGGGATGCAACGTTTCACGACGCTGTCGGGAACAATGCAACGAGGGATCAAGGACAACACGGAGGAAAAGGAGACTGACCTATGGATGTACTGATGCTTTCCCGGTTGCAGTTCGCTTTTGCGACATTTATTCACTTCATTTTCGTCCCGCTCACCCTGGGACTTTCCGTCATCGTGGCGGTGATGGAAACGAAATTTGTCCGCACGGGTGATCCAACCTACAAACGAATGGCCAAATTCTGGGGTAGGCTTTTTTTGATCAACTTCGCCCTGGGCATCGTGACGGGCATTACCCTGGAATTTCAATTCGGCACCAACTGGTCGCGGTATTCGGCCTTTGTCGGCGATATCTTCGGCTCACTGTTGGCTATTGAAGCCACCGCCGCCTTTTTTCTGGAATCCACCTTCATCGGCGTGTGGGTCTTCGGTTGGGAACGACTCTCGCCCAAACTCCATGCCACAGCGATCTGGCTGGTGGCCATCGCCTCCAACCTCTCAGCCCTGTGGATCATTCTGGCCAACGGCTTCATGCAGCATCCCGTCGGGTATGTGATCCAAAATGGCCGGGCCGAACTGGCGAACTTTATTGACGTCATCACCAACGGGTATGCCTGGAACGCCTTCCTGCACACCGTGACCGGCGCCTGGGCCTTGGGCGGTTTTTTTGTGGTGGGCGTCTCCGCCTGGCATCTGCTGCGGCATCAGAATGTCGACTTTTTCACCAAGTCCTTTCGGATCGGCGCCGGTTTCGCCCTGGTCTTCTCGCTGGTCGTGGCCGTAGTCGGACACCGCCAGGGGAATATCGTGGCCGAAGTCCAGCCGGCCAAGCTCGCGGCCATGGAATCCCACTGGGACACCCAGAAAAATGCCCCTATGTACCTTTTTGCCATGCCTGACGCGAAGAATGAAGGCAACAGCATCGAAATCGGCCGCATTCCGAGCATTCTGAGCCTGATGGCCTTCAACGATCCCTCGGCTGAAGTGAAGGGGCTTAAGGACTTTGCCCAGGAAGACCGGCCACCCGTCGGCATCACGTTCAGCGCCTTCCGCCTGATGGTGGGCCTCGGCACCGCCATGCTGGTCCTGGCTATCCTGGCCTTCATCGCCCGGCATAAGCCGGCGGAAAGCTCCCCCAAGCTGCTTCAGGCGTTTGTGTGGGCCATTCCCCTGCCTTATCTCGCGGAACAGGCGGGTTGGGCTGTGGCCGAAGTAGGCCGCCAGCCCTGGATCGTGTACGGCATCATGCGCACCAGGGACGCTGTGTCGCCCCTGGCCACGTCCCAGGTGGCCATAAGCCTCGCCGCCTTCTTCGTGGTGTATATTCTGCTTGCGTCCCTGGACATCTTCCTGCTGGCCAGATTTGCCCGTAAGGATCCCGCCTAGGACCGCTTCAAACGCCAGTTTTACGCGCAAGACCGAACCCGGCCCGGCCGGTTGCAACATTGAAGGAGAATGGCCATGGATCTCGGAACAATCTGGTTTATCCTCTGGGGAGTACTCTGGGCGGTCTATTTCGTCCTGGACGGATTTGACCTCGGACTCGGCACCATACGACCGTTTTTCGCTAAAACCGAAGATGAAAAACGGACCATATACAATGCAATGGGTCCCTTTTGGGATGGCAACGAAGTCTGGCTCATCACGGCTGGCGGCGTCACCTTCGCCGCTTTCCCAAAAACCTATGCCGTCATGTTTTCAAGCCTGTACACGCCGCTTATGCTGCTGTTGTTCGCTCTGATCCTGCGCGGCGTCACCTTCGAATTCCGGTCAAAAGTGGACAGCGCCGGCTGGCGCAAGCTCTGGGATGCGTGCAATTTCCTTGGCAGCTTCCTGCCGGCGCTGTTGCTCGGCGTGGCCTTCGCCAATATCTTTAAGGGCATTCCCATTGACCAAGATGGCATTTTGCACGGCAACCTGCTGACCCTGCTGAATCCTTATGGCCTGGCCGGCGGCATTCTTTTCGTGCTGCTGTTCGCCCATCACGGTGCGCTGTGGCTGGCCATCAAATCCACTGGGGACATCCACGACCGGGCCATGGCTCTGGCCGGACGCCTCTGGCCCATCATGGCCGGCGTCATCGTGCTGTTCCTTCTTATGTCCTACGGCATGACCCAACTCTTCTCCAACTATCTGGCCCACCCGTTCCTTTTTATCCTGTTGCTCGTGCCAGTGGCCGGTCTGCTTCTGACCCTCAAGTATCGCAAGGAAAATCGGGCCCTGGCCTCTTGGGCGGCTTCGGCCTTTCTGATTGGCGGCACGGCCCTGTTCGGCGTGGCCGGCATCTTCCCGGCGCTTTTGCCCTCAAGCCTCAACCCGGCCTATTCGCTGACCATTGAAAATTCCTCCTCCACGCCGCTGACGCTCGCCATCATGCTCGGCGTGGCCCTGGTTTTTGTGCCTGTGGTCATCATCTATCAGGTCTGGACGTTGCGCACCTTCCGCCATCCCGTGACCAAGGCCGATTTGGAATACGAAGAAGCCTATTAGGACTCCTTCCCTCCCTCACGACAAACACCGCCGCCGGGTTCGCCCGGAGGCGGTGTTTGTTTTGCAATCTGTTGCAAACAGTTTTTATTGACAACGATTATCAATGTCATTACCAACAAATCCCAGTTGCCACCCACCATGCGACGGCCAAAGCGTCTGGTCGTGGCAAAAAATCCAGTCACCACAGCGAAAATAAAGGAGATATTATGAATGAGTATTTAAAAAACGGGCTGTTCCTGGCCGCTGGCGTCGCCCTGGGCGCATTGGGAGCCGTGGCGTTGGGCAAAGGCAAATTTTCCGTCCGCCCGGCCATGGCTGATTTGCTGTCACACGGCATGGACTTGAAGGAAAAAACCGCTTCTGTCCTGGAACGCGCCAAGGAAAATATGGATGATCTGGTAGCCGAAGCCAAACAGGCCAAAGAAACCCGCGAGAGCAAGGTCACCCCGGCCGTCACTCCCGAAGGAGAAACAGCCTAGCCTCCGGCTCGGCTGGAGTTTTTCCTCATGACGCACTGCGCCATTGTTCACGACATACCAGGCCGTCTGCGCCTGCGTTTTGCCTCGGCCGCGTCGTTTGCGGCCGAGGCCCCTGTCATGGCGGCGGCTGTGTCCGCCCTGTCCGGAGTGGACGCGGTGGGCGCCTCGCCCCGGACCCTGGGAATCTTGATTCGCTACCAGGGCGTTCCGGTCCGTCTGGCTATTTTGGCCATCACTCAAAACGGTTTTACCTCGTGTGGGAATCAAACGACGCACACCCCGCTTCCAGCCAAAGCCCCCCAAAAAAAAGGTAACGCCAAGCGCGCCGTAACGGCTACCCACAGCAAACAGAATAGGAGCATGGGTTCTCTGAAAAATCCGCCGGCCAAGGCAAAAGCAGGAAGCAACGCGGCCGATATAACCCCGGCAGGTGCCCTGTTCCGGGAAACCGGCATGCTTCTCCTACGCTCCATTCTTCCTCCGACCTTTCGGCCGCTTTTGCTGGCAAGGCGCGTCCTCCCGTTCCTTAAACGCGGTCTGGCGGCATTGCTGCGGGGCAAGATCAACGTGGAAGTGCTCGACGCTTTGGCCATCGGCGTATCCGTCGCCCGACGGGACTACCGGGCCGCTGCCGGCATCGCCATTTTGCTCGGACTTGGTGAAGTACTTGAAAACTCCACCCGCAAACGTTCCCGCGAAAGTCTGGCGAAAACCCTGTCCGCCTCCTTCGACGCCGTCTGGGTACGCCGCGACGGCGAGACCAGACGTATCCCGGCCACAGACGTCGTCCCGGGAGATCTGGCCATCATCACCATGGGCAACGCCATCCCGGTTGACGGCGTGGTGGTCGAAGGCGAGGCCCTCGTCAATCAGGCCTCCATGACCGGCGAACCTTTACCGGCTCACAAAAGGGTGGGGCACACGGTCTTTGCCGGCACGGTGGTCGAGGAAGGCGAACTCGTGGTGCAGGTGGAAAAATCCGGTGGCGAAACCCGTATCCAGAAAATGGTGTCGATTATTGAAGCGTCGGAGAACTTTAAAGCCAAAGCCCAGGATCTGGCTGAACGCTTTGCCGACGCCGTCGTCCCCTGGACGCTTCTGGGATCGCTTGCGGTCTTTTGCGTCACCCGCAACCCCAGAATGGCTGCCGCGGTGCTCCTGGTGGACTTTTCCTGCGCCATCAAACTCTCCGCGCCGCTGGCCGTTTTAGCCGCCATGCGCGAAGCTGCGGCAGAGGGCATTCTGGTCAAAGGCGGCAAATTCCTGGAAGGCGTGTCTTCGGCCGATGCCTTCGTGTTCGACAAGACCGGCACATTGACCCAGGCAAGGCCCCGGGTGGCGGCGGTGGAAGCCCTGGGCGGCCAGACCCGCCGCTCTGTCCTCAAACTGGCCGCCTGTCTGGAAGAACACTTCCCCCATCCCGTGGCCCGGGCTGTCGTACGTCTGGCTGAAAAAGAACATGTCACCCACCGGGAGTTTCACGCCGACGTGGAGTACCTTCTGGCTCATGGTCTGTCCTCCATGGTGGGCGCGGATCGGGTGCGCCTGGGCAGCCGCCACTTCATCCATGAAGATGAAGGCCTGGACGTGGGTGAAGCCGACGCAGCCATCGAAAGACGGGGGCTGACCGGCCTTTCCACCCTGTATCTGGCTATCGGCGACATGGTGGCCGGAGTCCTGGCGATTGAAGATCCCCTGGTCCCCGAAGCTCCGGCCATTCTGACCAAACTGAAGGATCGCGGGGTATCGCGGCTGGTCATGCTCACCGGCGACGCCAGGGAACCGGCGGCCATTGCAGCCAACCAACTTGGCATCACGGACTTCCACGCCCAGGTGTTGCCGGAAGACAAAACCCGCCTCGTACGTGAACTACGCACGTCCGGGCATGTGGTGGCCATGGTCGGGGACGGCATCAACGACTCGCCCGCCCTCTCCGCCGCCAATGTCGGGATCGCTCCGCGTCACGGAGCCGACATTGCCCAGGCTGCCGCCGACATTCTGCTGGCCGAGGGGAATCTCGAAAGCATTGTCATCCTGCGCGATATCGCCAAGGGACTGATGGACCGGCTCAAAAAGAACTTCCGAACCATCTGCGTCATGAACTCCGTCATCCTCGGGCTTGGCCTCTGCGGCCGCATCACGCCCGGCGTCTCGGCGCTGGCCCATAACCTGGGGACGCTCGGGGTGGCCATGGCCAGCCTGCGGCCCTATCTGCCCAAACACCTTGCAAGCGGAGGCGTCACCAATGATTGCCAGTTGCATTGAAGGCCGTATCCGTTTTCGGCATCCGGCCTTGACCAATCTGGAGCTGCTGCAAACTGTTGCCGGCCAACTCGCCGCACTCCCCGGCATCACCGGTATTGAAGCCAACCTGCGTACTGGCAGCCTGCTTGTGACGCACAACGAAACCATCGCCACAAGCGACCTTGTGGCGATGGCCGAAACCCTGGCCCAATCTTATACGGAGACCCTTGAGGGCCCAGCCACGCCAAAGGGAAATAAAGGACAGGGCAAACGTCGCACCCAGCAAGTCGGTCTGGCCACCTGCATGGCCGGGGCCCTGGCCACCAGCGTCATCGACAACAAGGCCGCGCATCTGACCTTCGGTCTGGCTCTGACCGGCTTCGCCGCCTGGCACCTGTATATGTATCGTCGCCGTTTCATGGCCTGACATGATGCGGTCGCGAGAGTGTAAAGTGACCATGCTGCAAAGCCCGCATCGTGACAGCCTGGGGCTGCCGGATCCCCTGCCTGTTTCCGCTGCCCCGGGCCGTGACGCAATCATGGTCCTGGTGCATGAATTGGCCACATCGCTTGGCAAAGCCATCGACGCCAAGGATTCCCACACCATGGCCCATTCCGAGGAAGTCGCCGAAATGGCCAGGATATTGGCCGGACAAATGGGCCTTGAAGCGCCTGTGGTCGAATGCGTCCATGTGGCCGGACACCTGCACGACATCGGCAAAATTGGCGTCCCCGACGCGGTGCTCGGCAAACCGGGCCCTCTGACAGACGCCGAGTGGAAACACATGCAGGCCCATCCGACCATTGGCGCCGCAATCCTGGCTCCCCTGACCTGCTTTGCCCAGACAGGCGTCGTCGAAATGGTGCGCGCCCATCATGAACGCATTGATGGCCGGGGGTATCCATTGGGGCTTAGCGGCCAGGACATCCCCCTTGGGGCACGTATCATTGCCGTGGCCGACAGTCTCTCAGCCATGCTGCAAACCCGCCCGTATCGACCGGCCATGACCTTTGACAATGCGGCCCGGGAAATCGTCCGTTGCGCCGGAACGCAATTCGATCCAGACGTTGTGGTTGCACTCCTGGATGCCACGCCAATCATATACGACCTGATACGCGCGTGCCGTTGCAAGGGAAAACAGCCATGACCGCGATTGCCCCTGGGCGTCAGCCCGGTAACCCAATTGTCCGTTGCGGGCCGAATGATCTTCACACGGTCTGCCTCACAAAGGGACCCCGAAAACAACATAAAAAGGAATGTTGCACCATGCGCAAAGCGAGACATTTTCTACTCGCAATGGCTCTGGTAGGCCTCATGACCTCGGCAGTCCAGGCGGCAACCGAGGTGAAAATGGCCGGTGACGCCCGGGTATACGGCGTTTTTTTCGCCAATCGCAATTTCACCGGATGGAATGAGACGGGCACGCAAACCGAAGACCGGATGACTCTCTGGCAACGCCTGCGGTTGCGCACCGATTTGGTGGCCAACGAAAACCTCAAATTCCGCTTCGGCATGCGTGTGGATGACGAGGCCTGGGGAGCGGGGTATCTGACCGCCGCCAACCCCCAGGTGGCGATTGAGCCCTATCTGGCGTACCTGCAATTCAAATGGCCCGATACCAACATTGAGATCACGGCCGGCTATCAGCCGCTGTCCGCGCCGCACACCGAAGTTTTCTACGATAGCATTGTCCTGGCCGCCGATGATGGCGACCAGTCGAGCGCCTCTGTGTTCGTCAAACTTCCGGTGATCGAGGACTCCTTGTCCATCGAAGCGGCCTATGCCCGCTTGCTGGCCGCCAATCGCACCTACCAGACAACCACGACCCAGGTTGCTGACACCTTCGACGTGTACCGGCTGGCCATGCCCATTACGGTTGACGGTTTCGCAGCCACACCATGGGCGCTGGCCGGCGTCTATGGTCGGGGAGCCGACCCCGAGGGACTCTTCGATGCCGGATTGCGAGCGGCGGGCAGCTATCTTGACCCGACCGGCTTCAACAACAACCAAAACGCCATGTGGTGGACCGGCGTTGCCATCACCATAGCGTCCCTTGATCCTTTTAAATTCTATTTTGACGGCATCTACGGGAATGCCGCCGGAGCCGACCACGAGCGCAACAGCCGCCGGGGCTATTTTTTCGACGCCGGGGTCACCTATACCGGTATGGATTGGGCCACACCCGGCCTGTTCGGCTGGTTGGCCAGCGGTGAGGATTCCAGTTTGCGCAACGGGAGTGAACGCCTCCCGGTCATTACGCCGAAATGGGGTCCGGGGACCTCGTTCCTGTTTGATTGCGATCAGGAATTCGGCAATACCGCCATGGGCATTGATCCCACCGGCACCTGGGGAGTGGCCGCTGCCATCCGGGACATCAGCATTATCGAGGCCCTGAAAAGCCGCCTGACTTTGGCCGCCATCTCCGGACGCAATAGTGTGTCCGGCCTGCGCAAGGCTGTGACGGCCAGCGGCGGCGTTGGCGAATATGTTTCCATGGGCCGCAATCTGGCCGAAGGGGAATGGGTGCTTGGCGTCAACTTTGACCACAGCTACAGCCTAACCGATGCCCTGACGCTGACCCTGCAAACCGGCTACGCCACGCCGCAGGGTCTGAAAACCAGCATTTGGGGCCATCGCCACACCAATATGGCCACGGATTCCTGGATGAGTTCGGTCGGCTTGCTGTACACCTTCTAACCCGGCCCATGTTGTCTGACCTCAGGACCAGGGCACCCGTATCCCCAAAACGTCCAGGTCCTGGGGTCTCCCCCGCTCCTCGTTTTTCAATCCCATCCAGCGCAGGCCGCCGGCCTCTCGGAGACGAGCCTCGGTTGTGACTTGACAACCCGTAAACAGATGTTAACTTGTCGCCATGACCGAACGCCTGGAGTCGCCACTGCGGCGCGAACAAATTGCTGATGCGGCCCTGGCCATTGTGGTGGAACAGGGCATTGGCGCCGTTACGGTACGTCGGGTGGCTGAGGCCGTCGGAATTTCCGCCGCCGCCCTCTACCGGCATTATAAAAATAAGGCCGATATTTTGCTGGCGGTTTTGGAGGAACACCATGAGATCTTCAGGATCCAGGTGGAGCAGGCCAAAGCCGAAGCGAAAAGCCCTCTTGACGTCTTACGACGCCTGTACAAAAGCACCATGCAACTTGTAGAACGCTACCGCGCTCTGCCGGTGATCTTTTTGTCGGATGTCCTCTGGTTTGAGGATGTCCGCCTCCGCAATCTCAAAATCATCCATCACAAAGCCATGCGGGATATGACCGAAGCCTTGATCGCCGAAGCGCAGGCCAAAGGAGAAATCCGTACGGACATCAAACCCAATGAAATTTTTGTCCATTTCATGGGCCTGATTGCTATGCCCGCCCTCATGCGAGCCCGATGTCCTGAAGATGTTGACATCCAGCGCCAAGCTGAAGCCAATTGGAAACTGTTTGTCCACGCCGTTTCCTGCTAATTTTTTACGCCAATAAAGTGAACGTCTGTTTACGTAGCTTTTGCTTTTATGCGTAAAATTACTCTGACTTGCAACTTTCCCCCGCCATTCTTCATGCCTGATCCGATTCGTTGTGTCGTAATGAAAAGAGCCCAGCCCGTCCCTCGGGACGGTTTTCTTTTTTGGAGGTTTCCATGTTCGGTTTCTTTTTCCCCTCAATGCGGATCGTGAGCGTCCTGTGCGTTCTCTTAGCCCTGGCAACTGTTCTTTCCGGTTGCGCCACTGACAGCGCGGGTCAACAAGAAGCCGGGAAAACCGCTTCGCCTCCGCCACCGGAAATCGTGGCCTACACCGTTTCGAAAAGTAACCTCCCGATGCATTTGGCTTTTATGGGCCAGACTGCAGGCTCCCGCGAAGTTGAGGTGCGCGCCCGCGTCGGCGGCATTCTCCTGCGCCGCAACTACGAGGAAGGCGGCCGGGTGCGCCGGGGCGATTTGATGTTCGAAATCGACCCTGCCCCGTATCAGGCCGCTCTGGATCAGGCCAAGGGCGCTCTTGGACAGACCGAGGCCAATTTGGCCCAGGCCAAACGTGACGCCGAGCGGATGGAGAAGCTCTATAAAGGTGACGTGGTCGCCAAAAAAGACTTCGACGACGCCAAAACCACCCTGGATTCGACCACGGCTGCCGTGGCCAGCGCCCAGGGCAAGCTGCGCGAAGCTGCCCTCAATCTGGAATGGACCAAAGTCACTGCGCCTATTTCCGGTATGACCAGCAAGGAAACCCGCTCCGAAGGCAGCCTCATCACCACGACCAGTGAGGGCAGCCTTTTGACCAAGATTTCCCGGATCGATCCGCTTTACGTCAATTTTTCCATGTCCGGTTCCGAAATGAGCAAGCTGCGTAAGTTGCAAGCTGAAGGCAAAGTGATCATCGCCGACAAAGGCGAATTCGTCGTGCGCCTGACGCTCCCGGACGGCACGGACTATGAAAAACCCGGACACATCAACTTCACCGACACCCAGGTGGACACAGCAACCGGCGTGGTCAAAGTCCGGGCCGAATTTCCCAACGCTGACGGCGGGCTTCTGCCTGGTGCCTTTGTCCGCGTACACCTCGATGGCGCGCACTATAAGGACGTGCTGTCCGTGCCCCAGGGGGCAGTGCTCAATACCCAGCAGGGAGCCATGGTCTGGACCGTCGACGACAACAAGCAGATCGCGCCCCGACCGGTTGTCCTCGGGGAAACCGTGGGCAACGACTATATTATCGAAAAGGGATTGGCCCCCGGCGAACGCATCGTGGCCGAAGGTGTCATCAAGGTCCGCCCGGGCATGACCGTCCAGGTGCGCGAGGAAACGCCGGCCCAAGCCGCCGCGCCTCAGGCGGCCGAGCAAAAAAAGCCCGCCCCAACCAAAAACGCCGAACAGACCACCACTGAGGAGCCCCGTTCATGATCTCGCGTTTTTTTCTGGGCCGCCCGGTCTTTTCCATCGTCATTTCGCTGGTCATTGTGCTGGCGGGTCTGGCGGCGATTCGCAGCCTGCCCATCGCCCAATTCCCGGATATCGTTCCGCCCGAAGTCAACGTCGCGGCCAACTACCCCGGGGCCAGTCCCGAAGTCATCGCCGCCACTGTCGCCGCCCCATTGGAAGAAAAAATCAATGGCGTGGAAAACATGCTCTACATGCGTTCCACCTGCGACGGCAGCGGCAACTTGTCCCTCACGGTGACCTTTGCCGTTGGCACCAACCCCGACCAGAACACCATCAACGTCAATAACCGGGTTCAGGCCGCTGAAACCTCACTACCCGCAGAGGTGACCCGGCAGGGCGTCACGGTCACCAAAAAATCCTCGAACATCCTGCAAATAGTGACGTTCGATTCACCGTCCCGGCGCTATGACGCCGTTTTTCTCAGCAACTACGTGCTGGTCAACGTCCTTGACGAACTCAAACGTCTGCCGGGCGTCGGCGACGCGTCCATCTTCGGGGCCAAGGACTATTCCATGCGGATCTGGCTGCGGCCGGACAAGCTGGCCCAGTTAAAGCTCACGCCGACCGATGTGGCCAATGCCATCTCTGAGCAAAACGCCCAGTTCGCCGCCGGACGCATTGGGGCCGAGCCCACCAACCCGGAACATCCCGTCGCGCTCAATTACATGGTGACCACCAAGGGCCGCCTGGTGACGCCGGAAGAATTTGAAGACATCATCCTGCGCGCCCAACCCGATGGTTCGGTCCTGCGTTTAAAAGACGTGGCCCGAGTGGAATTGGGGGCCAAAGACTACAACTCCGTCTCCAAAATTTCCGGCAGCCCGGCCGTCAGCGTCGGTATCTTCCTTTCCCCGGGCGCCAACGCCCTGGATACCGCCGACCGGGTCACAGCCAAGATGGTCGAGCTGTCCAAAAGGTTCCCGGATGGCGTCGCCTACACCGTACCACTCGACACGACCACCTTTGTCCGCGTCTCAATTGAAGAAGTTATCCACACCCTGGTTGAAGCCATGATCCTGGTCTTCCTGGTGGTGTTTGTTTTCCTGCAAAACTTCCGGGCCACGCTTATCCCCTGTCTGGCCGTGCCGGTTTCTATTATTGGCACCTTCGCCGGCATGTACGCTCTCGGCTTTACCATCAATACGCTGACGCTGTTCGGCATGGTCCTGGCCATCGGCATCGTGGTCGATGACGCCATCGTCGTGCTCGAAAACGTCGAACGCATTATGACGACGGAAAAACTGCCTCCCAAACAAGCCACAGCCAAGGCCATGGAGGAAGTCACCGGACCAGTCATCGCCATCGTGCTGGTGCTTTGCGCCGTGTTCGTGCCAGTGGCCTTCCTGGGGGGACTCACCGGCCAGATGTATAAACAGTTCGCCATCACCATCGCTGTATCCGTGGTCATCTCGGGGCTTGTCGCCCTGACCCTGACGCCGGCGCTGTGCGGTGCGCTGCTCAAAGCCGGACATACAGAACCCAATCGGTTCTTTCGCGCCTTCAACCGTTTCTTTGATGTGGTGACCAACGGCTATGCATCCAGCGTGGGCTTTCTCCTGCGCCATTCGATCCTGGCCGTCGCCCTTTTTGCCGTATTATGCCTTTCGGCGGCCTGGTTATTTCGCACCGTGCCCGGCGGCCTGGTCCCGGACGAAGACCAGGGCTATGTCCTGGCCGTCAACATCCTGCCCGATGGTACGTCCCTGCCTCCCACATTGGCCATTGACGACGCCATGGACGCCATGAACGCCAAAGATCCCACCGTCAAACACCTGATCACCATCTCGGGGCTGGATCTCCTGAGTTTCACCTACCGTTCCAACTATGGGACGTCGTTTATTCCTTTGAAGCCGTGGGAAGAACGCCGGAAACCCGGTGAAAGCTCCTTTGATCTCATCAAGCGTATCTTCGGCCGGGGCGCAACCCTGGCCAAAAGCATGACCCTGGCCTTTAACCCGCCGGCCATCACCGGCATGTCCAATACCGGCGGTTTTGAAGCCTATCTGCAAAGCCGGGGTGAAGGCGATGCCAAGGATCTGGCCGCCATGACCGACAAGTTGGTGGCCGAAGCCCGAAAGAACCCCGCGCTTGGACGCGTGGCCACGACCTTCGGCGCCAATGTGCCGCAACTGCGGGTCGAACTTGATCGGCAAAAAGCCAAAGCCTTAAACGTGGCCGTAAGCGACGTTTTCGCCACCATGCAGGCAACCTTTGGCGCATACTATGTCAACGATTTCAATAAATTTGGCCGAACCTTCAAGGTGCAGATCCAGTCCGAAGCGGATTTCCGCGATCGGCCAGAGGATCTTCGCGATGTCTATGTGCGCTCAAGCAGCGGCGAAATGATTCCGCTTACGGCATTGGCCACCATCGAAAAATCCACAGGCCCCGAGGTGATGGAACGCTTCAACGTCTTCTCGGCCGCCAAGATCATGGGCCAACCTGCGGATGGCCATACCTCGGCCGAAGCCCTGACCGCCATGGAACAGGCCGCCGCCAAAGTGCTGCCGTCAGACTACACCCTGTCCTGGACCGGGTCGGCCTATCAGGAAAAAGCCGCCCAGGGTTCTTCGGGCCTCGTCTTCGGCATGGGCATTGTCATGGTCATCCTGATTCTGGCCGCCCAGTACGAACGCTGGACGCTGCCTTTCGCCGTCATCATGGCCGTGCCGTTTGCTCTTTTTGGAGCCATTGCCGCCGTCTTCGGACGGGGACTGTCCAACGACATCTACTTCCAGATCGCCCTGGTGACCCTGATCGGGTTGGCGGCCAAAAACGCCATCTTGATCGTGGAATTCGCCGTGCTGGAGATCAAAACAGGCAAAACCTTGAACGACGCGGCCCTTTCCGCCGCCAAACTGCGGTTTCGTCCTATTATCATGACCTCTTTGGCCTTTATCCTTGGCTGTCTGCCCCTGGCCATCTCGACCGGAGCCGGCGCCAACAGCCGCCACGCCATCGGTACGGGCGTCATCGGCGGCATGCTCGGGGCAACGCTTCTCGCACCGTTTTTCATCCCGGTTTTTTTCAAGCTTATCATGGGTCTTGGTGAAATGATGCATCGTATTATGGGAAGACATGTTGCCACGGAGAACAAAGCAAGCTAATCTTAGGATACTCGATAAAAAACCCTGTGCAGAGTATAAACATCTGCGCAGGGTAAGGAGTATCCATGATGGCTCCCCTTCCGCTGGACACGACCTCGGACAAAGCCCTCGAATCCCTCCCCCTGGCTTTAAGCGATGTGGCCAGGGGATGGCGAAACCGCCTCGATGAACGCCTGCGCCCTATGGGCCTGTCCTGCGCCTTGTGGGCTGTCATTCGCCGGCTGGCCCTTGGCCCGGTGCCCTTGACACAGCGCGAGCTGGCCGCCGCTGTCGGCATCGAAGGGCCAACTCTGGTCCGTCTGCTTGATCGGCTGGAACAAGGCGGCTTCGCCCGACGGGTCGCCGACCCGGGGGACAGGCGCATCAAACGGGTGGAATTGACGGAGACAGCCCGGGAAAGCTGGAATGCTTCCCTGCGGGCCGGTGTGGAACTGAGTCTGGAACTGTTGCAGGGCATCCCGGAAAAAGATCTGGAAACCACCCGCAAGGTGCTTTGCACCATGCTCGGACGCCTCTAGCGCCGCCCATAAATATTTCCAGTCCTCCCCAAGTGGTCACGAGCCAGCGGTACGCCGAACCCCTTCCACCCAGGTGATTTCCCGGCTTATGGATTGCGTAAGGCCATCCATTTTGAGCTCGGGCGGAAGGACGCTCCAGGTGTATGTCTCGACTTCCAGTGGGATATCCGGCGCAAAAAGCGGCAACGCTGTTTGCAAAAACGGCTGGGTTGTCCCACAGTCGGGGAGCGTCGCCACAAAGACCGGCAAATGGAAATGCACCCGCCAGGAGACCACGCCCGCCACCCGGGCGCGCAACGCCTCGGGCAGATCATCAAACCGCACCAGTCCGCCATCGTCGCGACAGGCTACGGCCTGATGCAGATACACGGGTTCGACAAACCGGGCCAAACGCGACAGATCGTCCCCCTCCAGATGCAGGGCTGAAGAAACCTGGACATGCCCCACGGGAATGCCATGATCGGCCAAAAGACCGAGGGAACACACAGGATCCTCATATTGCAGGGCCTGATGGCAACAATCATAGCAGACTGCCAAATGCCGCATAAGGTCCGACGGGGCATCAAGACGTTCAAAAAAGGTCACCATCTCGGGCGTGGTTTCGATCAGACACCCCGGTTCCGCCTCGACGGCCAACCGGATAAGGCGACCGGTGTCCGAAGCGATGCCGGCAAGATGTTCGAGGGCACGGCGCAGATGCCCAAATGCCAAAGGAAGATCCGTCTCGGGGAATCCCCTGCGAAATCCCAATGGCACCGTGGAAATGGACCCAACGCCGCCCTCGGGCAGCCATGCGGCCAGAGCTTCGGCCAGCCGAATGGTGTAGGCCAAGCGTTCGGGATCGCGCCAATCCGGTAAGTACACGGATTCTTTGACAGGCGTATTGTGAAACCGCCCATACGGGAAACCATTGACGGTTCGCACATACAGCCCCTTTGCCGTCAGTGCCTCTCCAAAACAACGGACTGTGGCGGCATCGAGCTCCCGGCTGGCCTGCCCGGAAATGCGCAGCCCGACAGGAAAGGCCTCTCCCGGGGCCACAGCGGCCCGGACGGACGGGACAAAGGCAAAAACCGTGTCCCGAATATCCGCCCAGCTTTCCCCCGGGTGAATGTTGGTGCAATAGGTGACCGGCTCCATGCGCGCTCCAAGTCCAGACGGGGCAGCCCCCCTTTCTGGCTCTATTTTCTCTTCTCTTCTTCTTTACCACTTCCCCATCGGGCCAACGCATCGCGAGCGGCGGCCATGCGAGACAGATCAATTTCGTGGACTTCGGTGCGGCTCCCGATGCCGGTCAACAGACTTATATGCAGCCTGCCTCCCAAATGTTCGCGAAAGGCTTCCAGGGCGGCGGCCATATCAAGCGTGGCCAGGGCTGGATGCCAGATGACAAGACCGAGCGCGACAAGCAACCGCAGGGCAGCTTCCATCTCGGATTTGCCAATAAGCCCAAGACGCTCGGAGTATATGGTATCCAGGGCCAGTCCCACAGCCACGGCCTCGCCATGGCGCAGTTCGCCCTTGGTCGCCTCTTCCAGAGCATGTGCAGCCCAATGGCCGAAATCGAGAGGTCTCGCCGAACCGAGTTCGAACGGATCGCCGCCACCGGCGATATGGGCCAGATGGGCCTCGGCGCACCGCCTGTCGGCCTCTTCCAGCGCCTCGCTGTCTTGTGCCGCCAGACGCGGGGCCAGGACGACCAAACGTTCAAAAAACGCCGCATCGCGCACAAGCGCCACTTTGACCGCCTCGGCCAGCCCGGATCGAATTTCCCGTTCGGGCAGCGTCGCGAGCAAGGCATGGTCGTTTATGACAGCAAATGGCGGCGCAAAGCAGCCCAGATAATTTTTGCGGCCGAAAAAGTTAATTCCGTTTTTCACGCCAACGCCGGCGTCGTTTTGGGCCAGCACCGTCGAGGGCATCCGAATCAGACGCACTCCCCGGTGGGCCGTTGCCGCTCCGAAGCCAACCGCATCAAGAACAGCCCCGCCGCCGATGGCCACAAGAAAGGATTGACGACAAAGCCGGGCTGCAAACGTCAATTCCCACACAGCCTGGACAACGGAGAAATCCGCCTTGGCCCGCTCTCCGCCGGAGACCATCAACGGCGCAGCGGCCAACGCGGCCACATCGGCGTGGGCTGCCACATACCCGGTCAGACGGTCCACGAGGGAAGGATCAGCGGCGGCCAGCCCATCGTCAATGACCACGCCCAGTTGGTGGGGACCGGGACCGGCCTGCCGCAACACGTCGGCCAGGACCGGGTTCCCTGGATCAAAGGCCTGACGGGTGAAAATGATGGGAAAGTCAAACGACACCGTGATGTGCTGCGGTATGGCGTGCGTCATGGAACCTCAATCCGTTTCAGGGTATAAAAAACGTCTTGGCCCAACATCCTACCAGCGTTGCAGGATCTTTTCCAGAAGAGACCCTGCCCGTCCGGCGGACATACCCCGCCCCAGCATTATTTCCCGTCCAAAAGGCCCGTTCGGCGCAGACCTTCATACAACAAGATCGAGGCCGCATTGGCCAGATTGAGGCTGCGCACCTGTCCCCAGATGGGGATACGCAGGGAAAGAGGGGCTGCATCAAGCAACGCCTCGGGTAACCCTCGACTTTCAGGGCCAAAAAGTAATGCGTCGTCGCTCGTATAGTCGAAGAGATGGTAGGCGGTGGACTGATGTCCCCGATTGCCGGCAGTGGTCGGCACAAGGCGCTGTTGCGGCCGCGCCGTCGTATACGCGGTAAAATCCTCCCAAACCGTCAGGTTCACATGGGGCCAGTAGTCGAGCCCGGCTCGCTTGAGGTAGCGGTCCGCAAGTGAAAACCCCAGGGGCTTTATCAGATGCAGCGGTGTTTTGGTCGCCGCGCACAACCGGGCGATACTGCCGGTATTTTGAGGAATTTCCGGCTCGTAAAGGACTATTTCAATCACGCCGTCTCCTTGGTGTACGGCATATCCTTGCGATAAACCGTTCCTTGAAATGCGGCGACCGTGTCGCCTGTATCGTTGGAAATCGTGACGGCATAGGCAGCCATCCTGCCGCCAAGGGATATTTCACGGGCCTCGGCGTACAGGGTTTGACCGGTTCCGGCCTTAACGAAGGAAATGGCAGCCGCAACCGCCAAGCTCAGTTTGCCGTGCGTATTGGCAGCCACAGCACAGGCCAAATCGGCCAAGGTAAAAATGGCTCCGCCATGGGCGATTCCGGCTCCGTTTTTTAAATCATCGGTGAGGGGCATGGCTGTCTTGGCATAGCCGGGACCGGACTCGATGATGCGGATGCCGAGGAATCTGGCGAAGGCGTCACGCTCCAGAAACCATTGCATATCCATGCGATCTTCCTCTGGTAAAAGGTACAACAGACCGAAAGTCCGGGATGGAACCCCTGGCCGGCTTATTTGTCAAGCCACAGGAATATGGCTATACACGGGTCTCCTGACTCTCCTGGGGGCTCCCATGATTCGGACTGCACTTATCACTTTGTGGTGTGGAATCGCCCTGTTTTGTTGCGCTGGCATCGCGCTGGCCGCACCACCGGGGCCGGCTGATCTGGCCCGCTTTATCGAAACGGCCAAAACGAATATCGCCGAACACGAAAAAACGCTTTTGACCTATGACGCCGAAATGCGCAAAACCGTGGCGAATGATCCGGAATCGGCCAAACGCCGCGAGGAAATCCGTATTCTCAAACAGTACTATGTGCGGGAGATCGACAAGCTCAAGGCAAAGATCATGGAGTATTATAGAAAGATTGAGGAGTTCCGGGCCAATGGCATCCAATAAGGCTTGCCGGCTGCTCCAAAATAAAAACGCCTCGCGTTGCGAGGCGTTTCATTTGTGGTCGGTGGTGGGCGATCGGGGATTTGAACCCCGGACTTCCACCGTGTGAAGATGGCACTCTAACCGCTGAGTTAATCGCCCGTCGAAGGAACTATGCGAACGCCCCCTTGTTGGCAAGACATTTTTTCAAAACCGGGAATTTTTTTTCGCAGCGGACAGCCTTCTACAAAGATAACAACCTAAAACAAAAGGTAAAACTCGAAATGCGACTGCTCGTGACCGGCGGATGCGGCTTTATCGGCTCCAACTTCATCCGCGATATGCTGACGCGACACGAAGGGCTCACCATCGTCAACCTTGATGCCCTCACCTATGCCGGCAATCGCCAAAGTCTGGCCGATGTCGAAGCTGCCCATGGCGGAAAGCGGTATTTCTTCGCCCGGGGCGACATAGCCAATACCGAACTGGCCCTGTACCTCTTCGAGGCCTATGGGATTGAAGCCGTCGTCAATTTCGCGGCCGAAACCCATGTGGACCGCTCCATTTCCGACGCCTCGCCCTTTGTCAGCACCAATGTGGCCGGTACCCAGCGCTTGCTGGACGCCGCCCGGACCTATGGGGTCAAACGTTTTGTCCATGTGTCTACCGATGAAGTCTATGGCACCCTCGGGCCTGACGGCAAATTCTCCGAAGACACCCCTCTTGCCCCCAACAGCCCGTATTCGGCCAGCAAGGCCGGCGCTGACATGTTGGTGCGCGCCGCCCACGAGACCTATGGCATGGACACGGTCATCACCCGCTGCTCGAACAACTACGGCCCGTTCCAGTTCCCGGAAAAGCTTATTCCGCTCATGTTTTCCCGGGCGATGGCCGACGAAGCCCTCCCCGTCTATGGCGACGGCTTAAACGTGCGCGATTGGATCTATGTCCTCGACCACTGCCGGGGCGTCGAACTGGCTCTGCTTAAAGGCAAGGCCGGCGAAGTCTATAATTTCGGCGGAGACGCCGAAAAGCCCAATATCGACGTGGTCCGGACCATTTTGGCGGCCCTCGGCAAGCCTGAAAGCCTGATTCGCTTTGTCACCGATCGCCCCGGTCACGACCGTCGCTATGCCATGGATTTCACCAAGGCCAACCGGGAACTCGGCTTTACACCGGCCTATGACTTCACGCGCGGCATCAAGGAAACCGTCGACTGGTACCGTCAAAACAGCGATTGGCTCGAAAGCGTCAAAAGCGGCGCCTATCGGCAGTTCATGGATAAATGGTACGGAGAGCGAGCATGAGCGAGGCAAAACGAGCCATCATTCTCGGCGGCAAAACGGGGCTGCTCGGCCGTCCCCTGACCAAGGCGCTGGCCGATGCCGGTTTTGCGGTCCAACCGACCACCCGGACCGAACTGGATCCATTCGACGCTGCGGCGGTCTCCCGGGCCCTGACAGCCTTTAAGGCCACCCACCTGTTCAATACCGTGGCCTACACCGCCGTGGACGCGGCCGAGGACGACGTGGCCGGAGCCTATCGTCTCAATCGCGACCTGCCGGCCCTGCTCGCCAAAATCTGCGGGCAAACCGGAACCATGCTCGTACACTACAGCACGGATTTCGTCTTTAACGGAGAGAAGGGAACCCCCTATGTGGAAGAGGATCCCCCCGCGCCGGAATCCGTCTATGGCCAAAGCAAGCTGGCCGGGGAACAGGCCATTTTGGAATGTGGCCTGTCCCGCTACCAGATTCTGCGCACGGCGTGGCTGTATGGACCGGGCAAAAAAAACTTCGTGGCCACCATACTCGGGCTGGCCAGGACGCGGGAGGAACTGCGCGTGGTCGGGGATCAGGTCGGTTCTCCGACCAATACCATGGATCTGGCCGGTTGGTCGGCTGATTTGGCGCAAAAGGACGTCACAGGCGTCTTTCACACGGTAGGCTCCGGACAGGCCAGTTGGTGCGAACTCGCCACCGAAGCCGTCGCCGCCGCCGGATTGCCCTGCCGGATCGTGCCCATTCCATCCTCGGGGTATCCGCAAAAGGCCAAACGACCGAGCTATTCTGTGTTGTCCACTGCCAAATTAGCAGCGGCCATCGGCCGTACGCCCAGGAACTGGGTGCAGGCGGTGCGGGAATACGTCTACGAAGAACAAAGACAGTCGGCAGATTGATCAGGCGAAACGCCAAGGGGTAGGGCGAAACAAAAAACCGCGCCCTGCCCCAGCTCGGATTCAACCCAGATCCGGCCGCCATGGGCCAGGGCAATCCCCTCGGCAATGGCCAGCCCCAGGCCCAGGCTTTTCTCGCCGGCGGTCGGTTTGGCCGAAAGCCGCTCGAACGGCCGAAACAGCCGATGGCGCTCTTCAGGTAAAATTCCCGGTCCCTGGTCCTGCACCCGGACCACGACTTCGTTGCCGGCCACCCGGATCGTCAAGCGCACCACAGATTGCGGCGGGGAAAACTTGATGGCGTTGGAAAGCAGGTTATCCAGCAGCCGCGCCACCAGATCCGGATCAAAGGCCATAACCGGCAAATCAGGCACATCAGCCTGCACGCGAATGCCCTTGCCGGAGGCCGTGGCTTCGGCCAGTCTGGCCCGCTCCATCGCCAGGGCGTCCAAATGGGATATGACTAGCGCCGGTTCCAACCGCCCGGTTTCCAGACGGGTCAGATCCTGCATATTGGCCGCCAGCGAACACAATCGCCGGCCGGCCTGACTGATGACGGCTGCCATCTCCCGCACTTCGCTCCCGACCTCGCCACAGACCCCGTCCAAAATCAGATTGGCCGCTCCGACAATGCCGCCCGCCGGACTTTTGAGATCATGGGCCAGCATGGAGAGAAACATGCGCCGTAAGCGTTCCAGTCGTTTGATTTCAAGCATCCGCTCCACGGCCTCGACGCCATGCAGCACCCGGCAGTACAACTCTTCACGTTCGAAGGGCTTGTGAAGGTAATCGTCCCCGCCATTTTTAAGAAATTCCGCCGAAATGGCCCGGGGCGCTTTCCCCGAAATGCCAATCAGACAAATTTCCCGATGCCGAAAACGTCGCCGGATAGCCCGGGTCAATTGCACGCCGTTTTGGTCCGGCATGTCATAGTCGATGATAACGGCCGTAATGTCGGGGCGTTGCTCCAAGATACGCATGGCAACTTCCGACGCCCCGGCCATATGAACCCGAAATTGGTATCGCCGGAGCTGCCGGCGTAAAAAAAGCCGCATGAAGACCGAATCTTCCACGACAAGGATGCGGGCACACCGATTTTTAAGCAGCCGATCCACAAACCGGGCCACGCCTTCCGGATCTTCGGCATCGGCCACCACGAAGTCGATGGCGTCGAGCGCCTCGGCTTTTTCCCGAAAAGCAGGCAGGTAGCGATCAGCCACTGCCAGCCAGGGAATGCCATGCGAGACGGCAAGGGCGGCCAATTGTTCCACCGCCACATCCGGCAGATCCAGATCCACCACGCAAAGCAGGAATTGCTGTCTGTCGCCCCGGGTCAGCAAGGCGACGGCATCATCAGGATTTTTTGCCTGTACGGCACCAAGTCCCGACAGGCTGCCGCAATGGCGAACCACGGCCGATGCCAGGATCGGGTTGTCGGAGGCAAGAAGAATTCGCGGGTCGGACATGAGAGGGTGTGCGTCTCCCCGGAGATATAAGGCCAACCTAACAAAGGAAAAAGGGCAGATCAATGGCAGAAATCATATAGAAATGCATATAATGATCTTCAAACCGACCTCTTGCCCGGTTTCGCCCCCCCGCGTAGACTCCTCTGCATGGACGGAAAATTCATGCGTGGCCAATCCACCCTGCCGGTGGCCTGACCGCGAAGTTTTGCCGCTTGCCACTTGCAGAGAACTTTTTTACTGGTACAAGGCGAGGAGTTGCGCCATTCGGCGCCCTTTTCCCCCATTCTTGGAGTTCCGGTATGGCGTGGAGGCGGTTGCAAGGCCTGCGCACAAGGCTTTTTTGGCTGGTATTCCTCACCTTGGTCCCTGCCATCGTCCTCCATGTGGTCTCGGCGTTGGAAAAACGTCATATGGCCCGGCTGTCCGCCGAAGACAATCTCAAAAGCATTACCGACCTAGCGGCCGCCAATGCCCAGATGGTTCTGATCAATTCCGGCGAAGTGCTGCATGGGTTGACGCGACTTCCGGGGATTACCGCTCTCGATACGCCCACCGCTGAACAATTGCTCAACCGGGCCAAAGAAATTTTCCCAAATTTCACAAGCATCACCGTATTGCGGCCGGACGGCTCCATTGCGGCCTCCACCATTTCCACAAACCGCGATGTCAACTTTGCCGACCGTCCCTGGATACAACAGGCGATGACCACCAAAACACCGGCCATCACCGGTGTTCAATTTGGCAAACGGACCGGCCAGCCGGCCATCATTCTGGCGCATCCTCTTCTCAATGCCCAAGGAGAACTTCTCGGCGTTTGCACACTCGCCCTGCGCCTCCATTGGTTCTCTGAAATTTTTGAAAAAAAACGCATGCCCTATGCGGCGGAAGCCGAACTCTTCGACGAGCACGGGTTGGTCCTGGCCACATGGCCTGACAATCCACAACGCATCGGCACCCTCCTGCCCAACCGTGAGACCATTTTGACCCACGCCACCGGCGCGCCCGATGCGACCTACAGCGGGCCAGGACCAAACGGTGTCCCCTACCGATTTGTCATTGCAAGCGTCCGCTCCGAAGCGCCCACCAGTCTCTTCCTCCGGCTTGGCGTTCCCGCCGAAAATATCAATAATCCTCTGGATATGGCCTTATGGCGGGATATGCTGGGACTTGGCCTGACCGTGGCTCTGGCTTTCGTGGCCGCCCATCTTTTCAGCCGCGTCTTTGTGCTGCGCCCCACGGGGAAACTGGTCCAGATGGCCACAGCCATGGCTGGCGGCGATTTGGACCGGCGATCGGGACTGGCCGCCGGACATGGCGAAATGGCCGACCTTGGCCGCGCCCTGGACGCCATGGCCGATACGCTCCGCGAACGGATTCGTTTTACCCAGGAAATCATCGACGCCATTCCGGCCCCGATTTTCTATAAGGACCGGGAAGGACGGTATCTCGGCTGCAATACCGCCTATGAGCAAAATATCCGTTCCTTAACCCAGAACCAGGGCCAAACGCTCCCTCCGGTCGAGCTTCCGGAATATTTTGGACAATGTCTGGCCACAGACCGCACCGCCCTGGCCTCTCCAGGGCGTACCATCGAATACGAAACCGAAATTAAATATCAAGATAAAGAAATCCATAATGTCATTGTGTTCAAATCCATTTTTAACAATGCGGATGGAGCAGCGGCCGGCATCGTCGGCGTTATCCTGGACATCACCGCCCGTAAACATTCGGAACTGGCCTGTCTGGCCTCGGAAACCAAATACCGGGCGCTTCTGGCTTCCATGCGCGATGGATTTGTGGTGGTAGCCCAAAACGACCATCTAGTGGATTCCAACCCGGCCTTCCGGGAAATGCTTGGCTACTCCGCCGAAGAACTGGCCCGGATGACCTACCAGGACATCACGCCATCGCCCTGGCATGCCCCGGAAGAACAAATCCTCCGCTCGACTGTTGATACCCGGGGATTTTCCGAGGTGTTCGAGAAGGAATACCGCCGCAAAGACAGCTCCACTTTTCCCGTGGCCCTGCGCCTGCACCGTTATCCGTCTTTGGCCAACGACAAATGCCGCTACTTTGCCATTGCCCGGGATATCACCGATGTCAAAACCATCGAAAACGCCCTGCGGACAGCCAAGGAAACCGCCGAAAAAGCCAATCGGGCCAAAAGCGATTTCCTGGCCAAAATGAGTCATGAAATCCGCACGCCGTTGCATGCCGTCATCGGCATGACGGAGTTGACCCTGGGGACGCCGTTGTCGCTCCAGCAACGCGACGCGCTGGAAACCGTTCGGGAAGCCGCCGGCAATCTGCTCGAAATAATAAACGATATTCTGGATATTTCCCGCATTGAAGCCCGCAAGCTGGAACTCTTCCTGGAAGACTTCGACTTGCACCGGACACTGGCCAGCATCGTGCGGACCCTGCACCCCCAGGCACAGCGCAAAGGCCTGTCGCTGACCCTCACCGTGGACCCAAAACTCCCCCGCTTTGTCCGAAGCGATCAGGGTCGGCTACGACAAATTCTGCTCAATCTCATCGGAAACGCCTTGAAATTTACCGAAACCGGCAGCGTAACAATAACCGCTCAGGCAGGAATCCCCCAGGCAGTTCTCCCGCCGGGGGGAGCATTGCTGGAACTCACCGTCACCGATACCGGCGTGGGCATTGTCCGCGACAGACTCGAACGCATCTTCGAAATGTTCACCCAGGCTGACGCCATGGTTTCCAGACAATACGGCGGCACAGGCCTTGGCTTGGCCATTTGTCGAGAGCTGACCCGACTTATGGGCGGCAATATTGAAGCGGAAAGCACCCCCGGTCAGGGCAGCCGTTTCCGCGTGCGCCTGCCGATGGCTCCAGCCCAGACAACACCACAATCCGACAAAGAAACCGCTCTGCCGGCAGCGTCTCAGACAGGCAAACCACTCCGGATTCTCCTGGCTGAGGATAATCCGGTCAATATCAAGGTGGCCACCACCTACCTGAGCCGGCATAACCACCAAACAATGGTGGCGACCGATGGCTGGCAGGCCCTAAAGCAGCTTGCCGAACATCCTTTCGATCTGGTGCTTATGGATGTGGAAATGCCCAATCTCGACGGTCTGGACACAACCCGGAAGTTACGGGCCGGCGAAGCCGGACCGAAAAACCAAACGATCCCGGTCATCGCCATGACCGCCCATGCCCTAAGCGGTTCCAAGGAACGCTGCCTCAATGCCGGCATGACGGGTTATTTGCCAAAACCCTTGGATTTTCAGGATCTTGACGCATTATTAGCACGAACTGCCGCCGAAACGGTCGAATCCGCGCCCGTGACGCCGCCCCCATCCACGCTCCCGAGCCCTGCGACGCCCCCGGCCTCCTTGTCTCTGGACACGCCGGCAGCCCTGCAACGTCTGGGCGGCGACGCCACCCTTCTGCGGGAGATTGAATCCGATTTCCTGCGCCAATATCCAAGGAAATTGCGTATTATCGTCCTTTGCAGCGACAACGAAAATTGGAGTGAGGCCGCGCTAGCCGCTCACTCACTGAAGAATATCGCCGGGGCGGTGGGAGCCGAAAACGCCCGGTTGCTGGCCGGACGTCTGGAAGATTGTCTGCGTCACGCCGAAGCCGGCGCGGCCAGCGAAGTGTTGGCCGCCCTTACAAAAAGTCTGCATGATGCCGACGCGGCTATAAAGACGCTCCACACAGCGCCTCCGGAGTCCTAAAAAAAACGCTTTCGCGCAGTCCAAAAACAAGAAATTGTTGCAAACAGACACGCGGCTAACGGCTCAGGCCGTTTCCACCCGATTGCGACCAAGCCCCTTGGCCGCATAAAGCGCCTGATCCGTCCGGGCCAATAAACTGACCGTCGTGTCGCCGGGCCGGGCTTCGGCCACGCCGAAGCTGCAGGTGATCCGACCAATCCCGGGAAGAACCAAATGCGAAATCGCTTCGCGCAAGGCTTCAGCCAAAAGGTAGGCATCGGCCAACCGGCTCTCCGGGCAACAAAGAAGAAACTCCTCGCCGCCCCAGCGCCCGACAATATGACCGGCCGGCACGCGCTCACGCAACAATTCGGCCAGCGCTCGCAAGACATCGTCGCCGCGAAGATGGCCAAACCGGTCATTGATGCTTTTAAACAGGTCGATATCGAGCATAATCAGGGAATAGACACTCCCTCCATGTGCAACATTGTCCAACCCCTGGCGGAACAAAGCCTCGATGCACTGTCGGTTGGCCAGCCCCGTCAACATATCTGTTGACGACAATCGGGTCAGTTCCCGATTTTTCAGCGCCAATTCGGCATGGGCCTCGGCCAGACGATTCTGAATTTCCTTCAGCTCGGAAATATCCACGGCAATCGAATACTTGACCACCCGACCATCGGGCCAGGTCATGGTCCGCACCTGCATCTGATACCAACGGTCGTTGACTTCATTGAAATGCTCAAAGACCAGGGTTTCCCCGTTGGGCAGGCCTTCCGGCGTCAACAATTCGTGCATGCGACAGGACGGACACGGCGTGTCGCGCTCATAGAGCGCCCGATGACACGCTTGGCCGGCATGATTGCCAAATTGCTCTATGAAGGAACGATTGCTGTAGATAAGCCGATAGGTCGCCGCCTCGACCACATAGATGCCAAACGGGATCAGATCGAAATGGCTTTCAAAAAGCGCATTTTCCATCATGCGGTGACATCCCCCGAACGGGGTAGCGTGACCACGATGGTGGTGCGGCCGGGAACCGTGGCGTCAAGTTCAATCCGCCCGCCATGCGCCCGGACCGCCAATGTCGCGGAATAGGCTCCAAGACCGGTCCCGCCTCGTTTGCCCATAGTAACGTATTTTTCAAATATCCGGGCGCGAATGGGTTCAGGCACCTCGCCTGCATTGGAAACCGCGAGCAGCAGCCGATCCGGTTCCATCCGGAAATCAAGCGTCACGCAGCCTCCTTCGGGGGATGCTTCCACGGCGTTTAGCAAAAGATTTTGCAGCATGGGCTCCAGCAATAAGGCGTCGCCGGGATATCCCACTTCCTCGCCCGGGCGTGGGGAACGCCCGGCAAACGTCACCTGAAACGTCCGCCCATGGGCCGCCGGCAGCCCGGCCAGACGGCCGACCGTCCGTTGGGCCAAATCCATCAGATCCACGGGCTTGGGCGACAGGACGTACGTCCCGGTTTCAAGACGAAAAAGGATGAGGGACTGGTTGAGCATCTCCAGCATGGAGTGGCCGGCCTGCTCGATCAGCCGCACAATGGCGGTTGCGCTTTCCGGCAAATCGTAGCTGTCGAGCAGGACCTGGGGCAGGCCGACCAACGCGGACAAGGGAGCTTTCAGATCATGACGGGCAATACGCTCCACATGTTCGCGCAATTCGATATTTTCCTGCAAAATTCGATTTTGCGCCGAGAGCTCCCGGTTACGAATAGCCAACTCGGCATGGGCCTCGGCCAGACGATTCTGCGTCTCCTTGAGCTCGGAAATATCCACGGCAATCGAATACTTGACCACCCGACCATCGGGCCAGCCCATGGTTTTTTCCTGAAGTTGAGCCCAGCGTTCGTCGCGTTCATTATAGTGATCGTAAATGGCCGTGACGCCATTTGGCATTCCCTCGGGCGTCAACAACTCGGGAATACGGCAGTGCAGACACGGCGTATCGCTGTCATAGATGACCTTATGGCATGTGCCGCCCTCGGTCGCGCCGAGCAAGTCCCGAAAGTGCCTGTTGACGAAAACCAATTCGTACGTCGCCACATCCATGACATAAATGCCAAAGGGGATGACGTCGAAGTGCGTTTGCAGCAGCGCGCTTTCGAGCATGGAGGCATTCATCACAAGTACTTGCCGGCAATCGTTTCCAGCGTTTCCTCGAGTTTTTCTTTTTTGACGGGTTTGAGGATATACCCCTTGGCCCCGGCCTCAATGGCGTCCATGACCATCTGCTCCTGTCCGTGGGACGTGACAATGACAATGCAAGCACCGGGATTTTCGGCCATAATGCACCGCGTGGCCTCGATCCCGTTCATGTCGGGCATGGTGATATCCATCGTTACAATATCCGGAGCCGTCGGGGCATAAAGACTTACAGCCTGTTGCCCGGTCGTCGCCACGGCAGCGACCGTATGTCCCAATTCTTCCAATAATTTCGACATCTTTTTGACAGTAAGGCCCGAATCGTCCACCACCATCATGCGAAGCGGTTTCATGCCTTACTCCTTCACGTACTCAAGCGCGTCGTTAAACAGTTCGCCCGGACCGATAAGGTGGATGCTGAGCTGACCGACGGCGGTGTCGAGTTGGGCCGAAGCGAATTTTGCTCCCCGATGGCGCATGACGGATTTGGCCTCGGTCAGGATAATGGGAGGCGACAAGGCGATCGCCGTCCCGGTGTTGGCGATGTCGGCCAGGGCATTGCCCACAATGATATTAATGATGTCGCCGGCAGTTTCCTGGATGGCGTCTTCCCGCTCCGCCTCGTCGATTTCCAAATCGGCAGTATAGACGGTAAAGGCCGCCTCAATAAGCGGCGCGTCAAAGCTGTAGGCGAGATAGAGCTTCAAGGCCCCCGTGGCGCTCATAATAGCGGTCAGATGCCGCAGATCGAGCTTTTGCACGTCATCAACCTGAAAGAGGTGGTTGGTGACGGCGATCTCCAGTTCGTCCCGAAAAAAAGCCACCGTACGCGTGGAAAGGGCATTGAGAAATCCCTGGATATCAAACCGTTCGATCATTGGCGCTCCTATGCTGGGAAACAGCTTGGTCATCAAGAGGCACCATGACCACCACGCGCGTTCCCCGTCCCGGATCATTTTCCAATTCCGCACTGCCGCCCAGACGTGCAGCCTCGGCCCTGACAGCGGCCAACCCCACGCCTCGACCGGAAAGGTCGCCGGCTTCCCGCCGGGAAGTCAAGCCATCTCGGAAAAGCAGGTCCAAAATTTTGGCGTCATCCATGGACGCCAATTCTTCGGCCCCGACCAGACCCAATTCAAAGGCCCTGGCCCGAACCGCCCCGATATTCACTCCCCGGCCGTCATCGGTCACAATGATGCTGACCTTGCCATCCGCAGCCATCACCCGGCAGGCGATCCGGCCCATCTCGTCCTTGTCGGCTGCCGCCCGCTCTTCCGGAGACTCCAGGCCATGGTCCACGGCATTACGAAAGGCGTGTACCATCGTTTTGGCCAAAGGACCAAAGCGCTCCGGGTCAACCAGCACCCCATCCCCTTCGATGACAAAGGGTGCCAGGGATTTGCCTTGGGATGCGGCCAGACGCAACGCAGCCCGGGGATAGGCAGCCAGCATCGTTTTCAGCTCCACGTAGCGTAAAGCCCGTGCCGACTCGAGAATGGCCACATCCGTGGGTTCCAGCCCAAGGGCGTCCTTTCGGGCGAGAAGCCGAACGGCCAGTTCGGTCAGGGACTGTACAAATGCGCCGCCAAGGCAGATATCCCCGCGCCGCTCGAAAAATTCCGCACCAAGCGCCTCGCGCACCACATCCAGATCCTGCTTGAGCGCGACGTCCACAGCCGGATCGGCCAATAACGCCACCAACGTCTCACCGGCGGGGTCCGTGTCCCGCCGCAGTTCGGATAAACGACCTTCCAAAGCCTCAAGCGCTTTGGCCGCATGCGCGCATTCCAATTGGAGGAAAAGGCCCTTGAAAGTATGCACCTGTCGGTAGGCCAGATTGAGCGCTGCCCGGCCATCCGCCGCAGCCGCCACCATCGCCGCCCCATCCCGACGAAAAACGGCAAAATCGTCCAAAACCGCAAAAAAGTCCCGCTGCTCCCGCACTGCCGCCACAACGCAGGCCAGCCGATTGCGCTCCCTGGCCACGGCGTCTTTCAGCCGGATTTCCCCCGTGACGTCGGTCAGTACGAACATGAGCCGGGCATCGGCCAGGGGACGATAGGCCACCCGCAAAGCGGTCTCCCCCCGCAGAAGCAATTTCGGCATAAGCGAAACATACAAGTCCCGGCGGTACGCATCAGCCTCGTCCACAATACGTCGAATATTACCGGCCATAGACTCACGCCCGTCGGAATCGTCGGGGAAAAGCAGCGCAGCGACATCCCGCCCCACAATATCCCCTCCAAAAATGGAACGACATTCCCGGCTACACTGGGGTTCCACCACACCATCCCGGCCAACGGATAAGAACCCCTGACCGGCATTGTCCAGCAGCGCCGTCATGCGGCGATTGGCCCCATCGAGGGATTCATGGGCCTGCCGTATCACCCGGTTCAGACGGGCAAGCTTGCGGTTCCACCAGATAACAAAGCAAAGTGCCACCGCCACGCCGGACAAAATCTTCCACAGCCGGCTGTAATCGAAATGCTCCTCGAAGGTCACTGCCACCCATTTTTTTATGATGGCGTCAGATTCTTCCTTGGTGAGGGAATTGACGGCTTTTTGAAAAAGTGAGGCCAGTTCAGGCTCATCGTCACGGCTGGCCACCGACAGATCCAGATGCGCGTCCAGACGGCCGGCAATCTTAAGATCGCTGAAATGATCCTTGGCAATGGCCTGGCTGATAGCCGGCACGGTGTCGATATAGCCAAAGAGCTTGCCTTCGGCCACGAGGCGCAGCCCCTCGGAGACGCTGGCAACCTCCATAAGATGCATCTCCGGATACTTGGCCCGCAAGATGTCGAGACTGGAGTAGCCGTTGACCACGCCAAGCGTCCTACCGGACAGGGCGGACGGATCTTCAATGAAAGGGGCTTTGGCCCGGGTCGCCACCACCATGGGAAACCGCAAATAGGGCGTGGTAAAATTCAGGAACCGCCGGCGATCCTTGGTATCCCCCGCAGCGGTCAGGAAGTCGCATCGCCTGGCCTTGACGGCGGCCAGGGACTGTCCCCAGGAAGCCGTGGGCAAAAGCACGGTGGACACGCCGCCCAGCCGTTCACTCATAAGAGCCAGGAAATCCGCGGCAATACCCACATGGCGGCCATTTTCATCAATACGTTCAATCGGAGCCCAATCCGGATCCACACAAAAAGCCAAGGCTTTCTTCCCGGCCAGATACTCCCGTTCCCGATCGGTCAGAACAATAGAGGACTTATTATCCGTCGTCTTTGCCCCGGGACCACCGACCTTTTCCCCACTTTGCACACCCTCTTTGTAGAGCGGCAACCATTTGGCCAAAAGTTCGGCTTTTTCCGTCTCGGTTATGGAATCGTGGGCCTTTTGCAGGATGGTGGCGAGTTGCGGCCAATCGTTTCGCACCAGGGAATAAATTTTAAATTGATAGTCGAGCAGGCCGGAAATCTTGACGTTAGCCAGTCCACCTTTGCGAATGACATAGGCGGCCACGGCCATGTTCTCGACGGCCGCCTCGGCCTTGTGCGTGGCAACGAGGGCCATGGCGGTGAAAGGATCCGAACTCTCAACCAGATCAAGACCGGAGACATGCTCCCGTAAATATTCTTCGGCCGTGGAGCCGCGCGCCACCGCCACCCGCTTGCCCACAAGGGATTCCAGGGAATAGGCCGCACCGTCATCCCGCGACGCCACACTCAGGGGAAATTGCCAAAACGGCCCGGCGAACAGGGCGTACCGGGCGCGATCCGTTGTCTTGCCCGTTCCGTCGATCATGTCGATCCGCTTGTCGCGCAGGGCGTCAAGCACCAGTTGAAAGTCCAGTCCGTCCCCAAACGGAACGAACCGGAAGGCCAACCCCGTGCGTTGGGCGATCAGCGCATAATAATCGTGGAAAAGTCCCTGTTGCCGCCCTTCCGTCACGATAGACAAAGGCTGCCAGTCCACGTCGCTTACCGTGATGACCGGATGGGACTCGATGAAGGCCTTTTCCTCCGGCGTCAAATCAAGGGGAGCCGCCAGGGATGGCAGGGAAAAGAACAACAGGGCCATAGCGGCAGCGACCAGGACGCGCCAACGGGCCAGACAGGCACAAAAAAAAGCGAGATTCATGAAAACACCGTGTCGTGATCGGGCTATAGTAGCCCAAGCGATCCTGATTCCCAACGAAAAAATGGCCTCCCGGGCTATCAGGACATTTCGAATGGCATAGAGAAAATGAAGAATGTCCCCTCTCCCAAAAACATGGCGGCAAAGGGCACCCGCAGGCCAATGATTCCCGACCGAATTGCTTTTTTTGGTTAAGCCAGCCCTGTCCTCCCTGTCAATCAGAACCGCTGCCATCGCCTTGACGCCATTCTGGACAGATACCGACCTCCAGGTCTATGGAGAGACAATGCGTGTATCTCCTCAAAACACCCTTCTGCGGGCTATTTTGGACCTCTTCGCTGCCGGACTTCCCCAGGATGCGGCCGTGACCCACTTCATCCACTCCACCTATGGCGCGCTTTCCCCGGCTGCACTGGACGCCCTGCTGGCCGACCGGGAAGATCCCCAGACAGCATCCCTGGTAGAGCTGTTGCTCTTTCCCGGCGAAGCTGTGGCCCTGACTCTGGAGCCAGCCCTGGCCGAAGCCCGTCTCGACGCGGATGGTTGCCGCCTACTGACCGCCATGCTGGCCGAAGCAGGCTGTCAGGCCGTGGCAGTCATGCCCGATGGCCGACGCTTCGCCGTCCCCCTGACGCCGGAAGACGCCCAACATTTTGTGACCCGGCTCGCACCGACCAAAAACCTTCCTGTGGACATCGCCCAAATGCTCCGGGAGCGCTTTGACCCTCACGACGCCCTGGCGCTCGCCGTCGTCGCCCGCCATGCCGGACCGGAGTGGACGCCTTCCGCCGCCTCGTTTTGCCGCACCCTGCTCGGACACCTGACCGCCGACACCCCGAACGCCCAGGATCTGATTCGGTTTATCCTGCGATTTCTCAACGGACTGCCTAAAAACGCCCTGCCCCTGCCGGCCCTTATCAAACGGCGAGGGCAACTCGCCGCCCAACTGCGTCGGGCGCAACAGCAGGAAGAAACGTTGGCCAAAAGCAATTTTGAAACCCGCATCATGGCCGGAGCCCGTCTGCCCTATCTGCACGCCCCGGACATCGAACGGGAACTCGCTCTGGCGGAAACGGCCATCCTGACAATCACCGGTCGCCTCCCCGACGCCATGACGACCAGTTGCCAATACATGGGCACAGTGACGGATATGGACGGCATGTTCGCAGCCCTTGATGACCAGACAGACACGGAAGAAGAATAAAGGGAAAAAAGAGACGGGGCTCTGCCCCGATCCCCGCTGGGGGAAATGATTTCCCCCAGACCCCCACAATAAAAAAACTCTCTTCCCCAGTGCGGAGGGTCCGGGAGGGGATCATCCCCTCCCGGCGGGGTGTGGGGCAGAGCCCCGCTTCCTAAAAACATGTGGTGATCTTTTGCAACATGGATACGAACTGTGCGGCTTCTTCAGGGGTGAGCACACACAGGATTTCCTGGGTAAGCTGGTCGTGCAGCGTATGGTGTTCAACGAAGAGCCGTTCCCCTTCGGGGGTCAGCCTCACGCGGATGGACCGCCGATCCTTTTCATGGGGTTTTCGCACGACAAACCCGCCCCGCTCCAGACGGTCGACCAGCACTGTCAGCGACCCGGTGGTGATGCCCATTTTGCCGGCCAGTTCGGTCATACGAAGATCGCCATTGGAGCCGAGAATTTCCAGGGTATGCATCTGAGGCAGGGTCAGACCGCTTTCCTTGACCACGCCATGTTCCCATGAAGAAAACTTTTCGTAAAACTCAATAAGAAGTCTGGTAACGAGCTCGGTTTCCATGCACATCCGCCGCAGTCGCCGGGGCCGGCAGCCCGGGGTCGGAGGTAAAGGCCAGACTGGCCGAGGACAGGACGACAAGTATCGAACCTATATTATGGAAGAGAGCGGCCGCCACAGGGTGCAGTACGCCGTAGGCTCCGCCCAGAATAGCCAGACTGTTGAACAGCAGGCCAAGGCCAATGTTGATGCCGATCATTTTGACCATGCGCCGACCAAGATAGATCAGAAACGGCAAACGGCCAATGGCGTCGTTGGTCAGGGCAATATCCGCCGTTTCCAGGGCAACGTCCGTACCGATGGCCCCCATGGCCACACCGACATTGGCCCGGGCCAGGGCCGGGGCATCGTTGACCCCGTCACCGACAAAAATCACCCGGTGTCCCTGCTCCTGAAAATGCGTCAGGACGTCGAGTTTGCCCTGTGGCTTCAACCCCGACCAGACGTCCGTGATCCCGACTTTTCCAGCCAAAGCGGTCACCGCCCGTTCATGATCGCCGGAAAGAATGCCAATTCTGGCGATCCCCATCGCACGCAACCCGGCAACCGCCCGGGACGCCGTTTCCTTTACGGCATCTGCAACGCTGATAAGGCCAAAAAAACGTCCATCCCGCCGGACCACCAGCGCTGTGGCGCCGCGTTCCCGGATTGCCGCCAGACATTGCTGCAACGCCGGAGGGAACGCCGCATCGCCACCAGCCATCTCCGGACTGCCGACTTCGATCACCTGCCCAGCCACCGTACCCCGAACGCCGAGCCCAATCTCCGTCGTCATCGTCTCGGCCTTGTCCACCGTGAGCCCCGCCTGCGCGGCGGCTTCCATGACCGCCGTCGCCAGAGGATGGGAACAATCCTTTTCCACACAGGCAGCGCAGCCGATGACGGCCTCGGCATCTTCGCCGGAAACGGGCGTGATGCTATCCACCGTCGGCCGCCCCAGGGTCAGGGTGCCGGTCTTATCGAAAAGCACCACGTCGGCCCGGCCCACCTCTTCCAAAAACTGACCGCCCTTGACCAGGATGCCATATTTGGCCGCCCGTCCGATGGCCGCTACTGTGGCCGTCGGCGCAGCCATGAGCAGCGCGCACGGACAACCGGCCACAAGCACGGCCACCGCCCGGTCCAGATCGCCGGTCACCGCCAAGGTCGCTCCGGCGCAGGCCAGGACAAGCGGCGTAAACCACGCGGCGTAGCGGTCCACCATACGGGCTGCCCGGGGTTTGCCGGCCTCGGCCGCCACGACCAGTCGGACCACTTTCCCAAAGGTTGAGTCCTCCCCCACTTTGATAGCGCGGGCCTCAACCCGGCCGGTATAGTTGAGGGTGCCGGTCAAAATCGTATCCCCGGGATGTCGTTCGCGGGGCAACGACTCGCCGGTAAGGGCTGATTCATCCACGGCGGTGATGCCGGATTCGATGATCGCGTCCACTGGGATGCGCTCACCGGGTCGCACCAGCACCCGGTCTCCCACTTGGATCGTAGCGACAGACACCGTCTGTTCCGTTCCGTCGGCAGCCAGCAGCACCGCCTCGGAAGGCGCCAGTTCCGCCAGAGATGCAATGGAACGCCGAGCCCCATCGCTGACGGCTTCTTCCACGAGCGCCCCGAGAGTCATGATGCAACTGATGGTCGCAGCGGTCAGCACTTCGCCGCGGGCCAGCGAGGCCACGAGGGCCAGACTGACCAATTCGTCCACATTGACGCGACGCGAAAGCAACCCCTTTCCCGCCTCAAGCAGGATCGGCAGACCGTTTACAGCCACCGCCCCCAACCCCAAAAGGAGGGAGAGCCAAGCCGGCCCCCCAGCCTGTTCGACTCCAAAAGCGGCCAGGGCCATACCACCGCCCGTCACGCATAAATAAAATTCCCGCACCTGAAAAAGTCTCCGATACGCCCCCAGGCTGGAAAAACGTCCGATCATAGCCACTCCTCGACATTCATCTTGGTAATCGAGAATCTCTATTTTAATATTATTTGATAGTCAAATAATAAAGGCAAAAAACACGTGGCGGGCAGACAATCAGAAAACAGCGATCAGGCAGAAGGACGGGGAGCGGTGTAAAATCCGGAGCAATTCTGACAAAGCGGCACGGCGTCCCGCCCGTTGGTCCGAAATGCGGCCAACATGGCCTCACGCGCCGGCCCTCGGGCCAAATCGGACAGGCTTGCTTCCAGGACTGAGCCAATGACGCCGCGGGCGTTTAGGTCATTGCAGCACACAGTCACCCGACCATCAGGCAGGACCACAAGATTGCGCTCCAACAAAAAACAAACCTCGCCGGGCCGGTTGCGGGCCAGGTTGCGGTAGCTGGCGTCATCAACGCCAAGATCCTTGCTTCCGTCCCAATTATGAGGATGCCGGGGGCTGACTTTATCTAAGCAGGCAATCAACTCGGTGAACTGCGGATCAAAACCGCCTGCCGGTCCATCCGGTTCGATCAGACAAATGGCCTCGGTCGTCATGGGATGTCCGGCCGCCTCGTTGGCCAGACAAAAGGCCTCAACATTGCGCCGCACAACCGACCACTTGGCCCCCCGTCGGATCGACTCGAACAGGGCGGGCGTCCCGCCGTCAAGGCTGAACCGCATTTGGTCCACGGCCCGACTGGCGATGATCATGGCGCTGACTCGTGGCGACAGGAGCATGGCGTTGGTCAAGAGTCCGACTACGGCCTGGGACGGCAGGTCACTTCGTCCTGCCGCGAGCACGGCCAACATGGAGGACAACTCAGGATGGAGCAAGGTCTCGCCGCCATTATGCAAATCCAGACGACGCAGACCGGAAAAGACGGGATGGGCCAGATCGGCCATGACCTTTGCCAAAATTTGTGGCGTCATGATCCGGCGAGGCTTGGCATGATCCAGCGCGCACCAGCGACACCGCAGGTTGCAGGAGGAGTTGAACTCAAGATTGACCAGGGAAAGCGGGATATCCTGGGCCATGAAACCACCTCAACGAACGGAAGGGCCCTTTTGAGGCCCTTCCGCTTCGGTGCCTTGCGTTCCGTCGCGCCGTCGCGCCCGCCACAGGCCTCCCCGGTACGAGGCGCGCGAATCGACGACGCGACGTTTACATACCCTTTTTAGCCATAAACTCGACAAGATCGGCCACCCGGCAGGAGTAGCCCCATTCGTTGTCATACCAAGCGAGAACCTTGGCCATATCGCCACCCTGGACCGTGGTGTACTCGGCGTCCACGATGCTCGAATGGGCGTCGCCCTTGAAATCCGAAGAGACAAGGGGCTTTTCGCAAAAGTCCATGATGCCGAGAAGCGGTCCTTCGGCGGCCTTTTTGAGCGTCGCCCGCAGTTCCTCGGTCGTGGTCGCCTTTTCAAGCTGCACCACGAAGTCCACGAGGGAAACCGTCGGCGTCGGCACGCGCACCGAAAGGCCGGAAAATTTGCCTTTCAGATCCGGGATGACCAGGGCCACGGCCTGGGCCGCACCGGTCGAAGTGGGAATCATGTTGCAGGCAGCGGCCCGGGCCCGACGCAGATCCTTGTGGGGCAGATCCAGGATGCGCTGATCGTTGGTGTACGAGTGGATGGTGGTCATCACGCCTTTGACGATGCCAAAAGTCTCATGCACCACTTTGGCCACAGGAGCCAGACAGTTGGTCGTACAGGAAGCATTGGACAGAATGTGGTGTTTTTTTGGGTCGTAACAGCCCTCGTTCACGCCAAGCACCACAGTCAGATCCTCTTCCTTGGCCGGCGAGGTGATGATGACCTTCTTGGCCCCGGCGTCGATGTGGGCTTTGCATTTGGGCCCGGTACGGAAAATGCCGGTGGATTCGATGACGACATCAATGGCCAGATCATGCCAGGGCAGACCGCGAGGATCCCGTTCGGCAAAATTGCGAATGCGCCAATCGCCGACGACCATGATGTCCTCTTCGACAGTCGCAGCCACAGGCAGTTTGCCGTAGTTCGTATCGTAACTGAGCAGATGTGCATTGGTTGCCACGTCAAACAGGTCATTGATGGCAACGACTTCCATGGTCTCGGCATGGTGTTCGATCATGGCTTTCAACACCTGACGACCAATGCGTCCAAAGCCGTTAATTGCTATGCGAAGTTTTTGCATTATGTGGGCTCCTGCTATTCGTGCATGGTATATTCGTAGTCGGTCAACAGTTCGTAATCCGTTTTAAGTGCCTGATGCAATCGGGCATTTTCAATGGCAATAGCACTTAAATTCGCAATAGCCGTAGCGAAGTCCACCTCTCCCTGATCAAATTCCCGAACGTTATCGCAATAAAGGCGCATGACGCCAATAGCACGATTTTCTACGGTCAAAGGCAACGCCATAACCGAAGTAATGCCTTCTTCTTTGGCCGCTTCCGGGTATTGAAAGCGGGGATCACAACTGGCATCCGTGATCTGGACGATTTTACCGGACAAGGTTTCCTGGTCAATTTTGCTTTTGGCGACCTCGACAGGTCCCTTGCGCAGATAGCCTTTGCTCAAACCACATGAAGTGCTGGCAAGCAGGGTGCGCCCCTGTCGATCCAACAATCGGATAGAGCAGGCCTTGGCACCCAGAGACTTGGCAACCTGTTCCACGATCGTATGCAGCACGGTCGCAGGCTCCAGACTCGAATTGATGCATTTGGCCACTTCGTACAAGGTGTGATAAAAGGCGCATTCCTTTTCGCTCATGGATCCCTCCCGAAGGGGTCGGTTGTGCGCCCGTCCGACGGACAATCCGTCAGCCGGGAAACAAGACCATACCCAAACGTTACGCGTCGTGTATGGCGAATTGATTCCAGCATACCTATTTTACATGAAATGAAAAGACATTCCCCACATTCCCTGGGGTGATTCCTCCTATGCCCCGGTGGATGGGATTTCCATCCTCCGAATATCCCACAATTCCCCGATCCGGATCGGGATAAAACGAAAACAACGGGCAGCCGCACGGAGAGCAAAAATCCCAAGACGCTCCCCAGGAAACCCGGACTTTTGCCCACCGCCAACAAAGGAGAGTTGGAGAGTGCCCTTTACCTCTGCCAAACTTTTGATTACTGAAGTCACCTTTCAAGCCGGAGTTGTCAGATCCGGCGGCCGAGGAGGACATTATGGATCCCAAGGACGTCGAATTTTTCCGCCAACTTTTAAATGGCATGCTTCAGGATATCCTCAAAAAAGGTGAGGAAACCATAGAAGATATGACCGATACGGTTGAAGTCTATGCGGATCCTGCCGATCGGGCCACGGCCGAATCGGATCGCGCCTTCACCCTGCGTCTGCGCGACCGGGAACGCAGGCTGATTAAAAAAGTCAAGGAAGCGATTGAACGCATCGACGACGGCACCTATGGCGAATGTGTGGAATGCGGCGAAGATATAAGCGTCGCCCGCCTCAAGGCCCGTCCTGTCACGACGCTGTGCATTAAATGCAAAAGTCGCCAGGAAGCCGACGAAGACCTCCGGGGGGACTAGCCTCCCCCAGCGTTTCGCCATGTTTTGCTCCCTTGTCGCGCGCGCACGCCCTCGCGGGCCTGAACGCGGTGTGTCGTAACACGCCGCATGGAGGCTGTGTTTTTTCGCTTTTTAGCCCGGGAATTGGCCGAAATTCTCCCTGGTTCCCGGGTTGAAAAAATTTTCCTTCCCACGCCAAATGTCGTCACTCTGGCGCTTTACCTGCCATACAGCCGTGTTGCGACCGGTTGCGAAGGTAAAAAAACTGTTTTTTTGCATGCCCGGTATGGCACAGGCCGTTTTTTTCTGTTTCTCTCGACCCAAAAGACCATGCAACCGGACCGTGCACCCGCCGCGGCCATGCGGTTGCGCAAGTATTTACGCGGCCGACGGGTGTTACGCGTCGACGCCGACTGGCCGCGCCGTTGCCTAACCCTGGTCCTGGCCGGCGAGGGACCGGCCCTGGTTCTTGATCCCCGCTCTTTTCCGGCCCTCGCCGAAGCCCCGGCGCCGGTCGACAATCAGACGACCGCAACGTCTGTCTCCTGGCCGGCCCTGGCCGATGTGCTTGGCGATCCCGAAATCTGGCAGACCGCCCCCCAACTCTCGCCCAATCTGCGCCGCCATCTGGCCGCCCTGCCCCGGGAAACAGCGGCAACGTATTATGCCCGACTTATCAACGGTGAATCCGACGGGTTTTATCTGACCGAAAAAGAGGGCCATCCCGACGCCCTCTGGCCGCTGGCCTGGCCCCATGCGGCCGCAAATCAACGGACACAACGCTTCGAAACGGCCCTTTTGGCGGCAACGGCCTTTGGACAGCCCCTGGCCTTCGGCGAAGTATCCGGCCGTGAAGCCGCCCCACAAACCGCCGTCCAAAAAGCAGGCAAGCGCCGTCTGGCCCGGGCGCTCGCCAAATTAGATGCCGATGAGGCGCGCATGCGCGCCTTTATTTCCCGACGGGCCGACGCCGACGCCCTGGCCTCCAATCTCCACACCTTGGATAAAAACGCCAAGATTGCTGCACTTTCCCTGCCCCAAGCCACCGGCGACACACTTGAGCTTGCGCTCGATCCTTCCCTGACCGTGGTGGGCAATATGCAAAAGCTCTATCATTTTGCGGCCAAAGGCCAACGGGGACTGACCGCCATCGCCGCCCGGCGCAGGGACTTGCAAGATACAAAAAAATACTTAGAACGTCGGGAACGGGGAACGGACCGTGATCTCCCGATCCGCGCCACGCAGGGGACACTAAAAGGCGTGGCCGCACACTCCTATCGCACCTCTGATGGTTTCTTGGCGCTTCGTGGTAAAAACGCCAAGGCCAATGACCAACTTTTGCGACTCGCCAGTCCGTTTGATCTCTGGTTCCATGTGGCCGACGGCCCGGGAGCCCATGTCATTTTGCGCCGTGACCATCCAGGGCGGGAAGTCCCGCGACGCAGCCTCGAAGAAGCCGCCGGGCTGGCCGCTTTGGCCAGTTATGCTTCCGGCGCCGGGGCGGCCGACGTCTTGGTGGCCAAAGTGGGCGACGTGCGACGCATCAAAGGCGCCGCTACGGGCCGGGTATCGGTTGCAACGGTTCTGGAAACCGTCCGAGTGACCCTAGATCACGCTTTGGAATCTTTGCGAGAGCCAACGTGATTGTACTGTTTCGCTTGTACTCACTGACACCTTGTATTATTGGCGGGATCGGGCCATGCGCGAAATTCGCACCGAAACCAGGCGTTATGACACTATGATGGAAACACTGGAACATGAACGCCGGCTCGAGTTCGACGACTCGGAGTTGGCCAGGGATCTTTTTGGTCCCCATAATGAAAATATCACCCTGATTGCCGGGAAATCCGGGGCGCGTCTCGATACCCGGGGCAGTTCCGTCATCCTGCGCTCTGATTCCAAAGAAACCCTGGCCCATGTGGCCAATGTCCTGGTCCAGCTCTATGGCCTGCTACGCCAGGGCAAACCGATTTACCCTGCGGATGTGGAACAGGCCCTGAGCGTCCTGGCCCAGGAACCGGAAGCCAGTCTGCAACGCGTCTATCGGGAAGAGTCCCTGGTCGTTTCCCCAAAAAAGACCGTTGCGCCGCGGACCGCCACACAGCGGGAATATCTGGCCTCCATCCGCCACCATGACATGGTGTTCGGCATCGGGCCGGCCGGCACGGGAAAAACCTATCTGGCCGTGGCCATGGGCGTCAGCCTCTTGCTCGAACGCCGGGTCAAGCGCCTCATTTTGACGCGACCGGCCGTGGAAGCCGGCGAAAAGCTGGGTTTTCTACCCGGCGATCTGACGGAAAAAATCAATCCCTACCTGCGCCCTCTGTACGACGCACTCAACGACATGCTCGATTTTCGCAAGGTGCGGGAAATGTTCGATACCGGCGTCATCGAGGTTGCCCCACTGGCCTTTATGCGCGGACGAACCTTGAACGATGCCTTGATTATTCTCGATGAAGCGCAAAATACCACCCCCGAACAGATGAAGATGTTTCTCACCCGCCTGGGGATGGCCTCCAAAGCCGTGATTACGGGCGATGTGACCCAGATCGACCTGCCTCTGCGGACAGTGTCCGGCCTGATTGAGGCCAGACGGGTGTTGCAGAATGTTCGCGGCATTGATTTTGTGTACTTCAATGAAGCAGATGTTATCCGCCACCCCCTGGTGGGAAGGATTGTACAGGCTTATGAGCGCGATACTCGACAGGGTGAAACGAATAATTAAGACGCAGCCGGCGTCCCAGGCGTCGCGCGGCCCGGTGCCCCCTTCCGGGTTGCCGGGATTCCTGTTTTTCCTGGCCACTGTTTTCACCTTGTGTTTCGTGGCCCGTCTCGGTTTCGATAATTCGGTCAAGCTGTTCACGGCCGGTGAAATCGCCACCCAGGACGTGGCGGCTGATCAGAATCTGCAGATCGAGGATGTGGAAGCGACGCATCGTCGCCGCGAACAGGTTTCCGAAACCCAACCCCCGGTTTTCGACCTTAGTCCCCTGCCCTACGAAGCCCTGGCCAAAAGCGTCGAGGACATCATAAACGCCGTGCGCAACGCCGGCGGCGAGGATCTGGAAAAACTGCGCTGGCAGATCGCCGAGAATCTCAATACGGAAATCGGCGGCGATATTATCGAGGTCTGGCGACAGGACGATTTCAAGACCTTATTGCAAAATGACGTCCTGCCCTGGCTCAAACAAACTTACGAGCCCGGGGTCGTCTCGGCCACGGTTCTTTTGGCGCCGTATAAAAATGGCATTTTATTGCGCGATCTGCCGTCGAAAATGGAGACCCTGCGCGTCGACACCCGGGACATCCGGGATATCAAGCAGATCAAGGACGACCTGGAGCACATGCTCAAGGTGTCCATGAACAAGCCTTTCCGCCTGCGCAAGGCGGTTTATACCCTGATTTATCCCCTGCTGGCCCCCAACATGACCTTCAATCAGGAAATCACCCAGGTCCGCAAGGGCGAGGTTATGCGGGCGGTGGAGCCGCTGTATTACATCATCAAAAAAGGCGAGGTCATCGTCCGCCAGGGCGAACGCGTGGGTCCCATCCAGCAACTCAAGCTGCAAGCCATCTACTCTCACCGCAAGGGCCCCTATAATCTGATCCGGGCGTTTGGCCTGTTCGGCATGTGCCTGATGTTTCTGGCCGTGCTCTACCTCTCTCTGGAACGGGTCGGCATCCGCCGCATACGCAGTACGGACTGGGTCTTCCTCAGCGTCATCCTGTTTATTTTCGGCATGCTGGCCAAAATGGGGGATGTCGTCAGTCTCCCGGGTGGCGGGGGACTCCCCGAGGCCACCCGATCCATTTACTTTGCCTATAGTCTGCCCATGGCCGGGGCGGCAGGCATCCTGGCGCTTTTTTTCTCCAAGCGTCTGTGCATCCTTATCAGTCTCGTCCTCTCCTTTATCGCCGCCAATATGGTGTATGGCGGCATCAGTATCTTTTGCTACTACTTTGTCGGTTCGATGATTTACATCTATCAGATGAAGCGTTCGGAAACCCGATCGCAGGTTTTAAAAAGTATCATCCCGCTTTTCGCTGCCAGCTGCATCCTTTGGATTTCCATCAATCTGATGGACTTAAATGAACTCTCTGTCTTGGGCACAGGCCTATCCTTCATTGTCCTGTCCGCCATTCTTTCCCTCCTGGCCGTGGTCGGCATCGCGCCCATCATGGAATTGATTTTTGGCTACACGTCGCGCTTCCGCCTTATGGAACTCTTGAATCTGGAGCAGCCTCTACTTCAGGAACTGATGGTCAAAGCCCCCGGCACCTACCACCATTCACTGATTGTCTCCAACATGGTGGAAGCCGGAGCGCGAGGCATCGGGGCAAATCCGCTTTTGGGCAAGGTCGCCGCCCTCTATCACGATATTGGCAAGCTCAAAAATCCACACTATTTCATCGAAAATATTTCCTGCAAGGAAAACCGCCACAACAAACTTGCTCCCTCAATGAGCGCCCTGATCCTTATTTCCCACGTCAAGAAAGGCGTGGAACTCGCCCGTGAACATCGCCTCGGACCGGCCATCGCCGACCTGATCGGGCAACACCATGGCACGACGCTGATCGCCTACTTTTATCATAAGGCCAAGGAACAGGCCGAGGCCAAAGGCGAAGACCCCATCCGCGAAGAAGATTACCGCTATCCCGGCCCCAAGCCCCAAAGCAAGGAAGCGGGCCTTATCCTGTTGGCCGACGCTATTGAAGCGTCCAGCCGCACCCTGGTTGACCCGACGCCCAGTCGCATCAAGGGCCATATCCAAAATATTGTGCGCAAGATCTACACCGAGGGCGAACTCGACGATTCCCAACTGACGCTCAAGGATCTGACCTTGTTGACGGATACGTTCCACCGCATCCTGACCGGCATCTTCCACCAGCGCATCGAATACCCAAGCGATGACCGGGTTGAAGCCAAGACGGCCAAACCACGGGAAGAGTCTCTGTGCGCCGTGGAGTCCAAAACGGCAGAACACGCGGCATGATCGGTATTTCACGCGGGATTTTCCAGCCAGGGCTGCCGCTTTCCCGGAGCGAACTTGCGGCCCTGTGCGACCAGATCCTGACGGCCCTTGATCTCGACGGCCGGACATTCGATCTGCGGGTGGCCGGTGACGCCGAAATTGCGACGCTCAACAGGGACTATCTGGGGCTTCCCGGTCCGACCAATGTATTGAGCTTTCCGGCCGAAGACCCCGAACGGCCGGAGTATCTGGGGGAAATGGCCATCAGCGTCGATACGGTGGCCCGCGAAGCGTTTCTCTACGGCCAGGATCCGACCTTGCATATGTCCCGGCTGCTCGCACATGGGTTCCTGCATCTGGCGGGCCTCGACCACGGCCCGATCATGGAAGCCCTGACCGAAACTGCCGTGGAGGCCATTGCTGCAAACGACGCCCTCACGAACTAAGACCAGCCGTATCCTTCGCCTCCCGCCCGGTCAGAAACCGTTTTTTCCCTGACCAGGGCGCGGTCACGGCGACAAAGACCAAGACGCCCCCGAAAATTTGCCACCCACCAAGGCGTTCCTGCAAGACAATCCAGGCGGCCAACGCCGTCACCACAGGAACGGCGTTGAGCCACAAGGCTGCCCGGGTGGCCGAAAGTCGAGCCAGGACGTGATTATAGCAAAAAAAAGCGGCAAAACTGGCAAAGACTGTTAGCGCCGCAAGGGCCAGCATGCCCTCCCCGGAAATTGTCGGCCATCCTCGGACGGTAATCTCCCAAAGACTGGCAGGGAAAAAAAGGATCGCACCCCAGGCGAGTTGGAGAAACGTCACGGTCAGAGCGTCCAGACGCCGGGTCAGCGCCCCACCAAGGACCACGTAGCCAGCCGTAGCCAGCACCGCGCCCAACATCAGCACGTCTCCAACCAACTCCCCGTTGCCCCCGGCGGCCAAGCCCGGCGCATTGCCAATAATGCACCCGACGCCACCTGCGGAAACAAGGATGCGCGTCAGATCGCCTACACTCGCCCGCGCCCGGCCCCAGGCCATGGACAACGCCAAAACCGCCAAGGGAATGGCCGCGACAATCATAGCCGCCGCCGAAGCCGAAGTGAAAAGCAACCCACAGGTCTCAAAGGCGAAATGCCCCACTGGCTGCAACAGGGCCAGAACGAACATACGGCCGTGGTCTCGCGGCGACAGCCGTTGGAGTCGTTGCCCGGAAAGGACAAACGCCAGGGCAAAGAGTCCGGTCGCTCCCAAAAAACGCACGAATACCAATGTAAACGGCCCCATGGTGAGCAAGACCATTTTGGTCCAGACATAAGACAGGCCCCAGGCCAGCAGAGTCACTCCCAAGGCGATGGGCACACTGTATTTTTTCACGATACACCCTCCCCAGCCGTAGCGGCTGCGTCCAGGCCCTTGCCATACCAGCGGACACAGGGATTGCATGAAATTGCTTTTTTGCTTTGCCGGAAAAAGTCGCGGTCCCTCCCAGCAATGGTCCTGCGGGAGCCCGCATCCTGCCCGTTGAGGCCGGAAGACCTGAGTTCGGATGGCGGAGGTGCGGAAAAAACGACAGCCAGGGAAAAACCAGGCTTCGCACCGCGTCGACGGTTCGAATAACCCAGGAAAATTGAGGAAATCAGGCTTGCAGGGATAATCGGAACCGCCGGGGCGTGACTCCAACCAGCGGCGTGAAGGTGCGGATAAAGTGGCTTTGGTCGGCAAACCCGACTTCCTGGGCCACCTGGACGGCGGGCATGCCCTGAACAAGGAGGGATTTGGCCTGCTCAATGCGCAAAAAATTCTGGTAGGCGTGCGGCGGCAATCCCGCTTCCCGCTTAAAAAGACGCAGCAGGTGGCTGGGGCTACAGTCCGTCAGCGCAGCCAGGTCGGCCAGGGCAACAGGCTGTCGGTAATGTTGTTGCAGGTACGCCCGAGCGCGGGGCACAACGTCTGGATGCGGTTTCGACCTCTCCCCACGCCGTGGGGCCTCGACGAAAAAAGGAGCAAAGAGTCGACAAAACCAAGTTTGCTTTTCCAAAGGAGCGATCGGCCCGCCGAGCATCCGGAAGAATCCAGCCAGTTGCCGTACGCCGACCGGATCATACAGGAGCGGCGCGACAAACGCCGGCTCGCTGTCTCTTCCGGTCAGAAAGCGGAGCGCATCAGAACGAATGTAAAACATGAGGGAGCAGAGTTGGCCGTTGGGCACGGGATTGCAGGCATGCGGCTCTCCCGGCCGGATACAGGCCACCGCACCGGCGGGCAGCCGCTGAGTGCCGCCATTTCGCCAGACCCAGGTCGCGCCGGACACCACGAGCCCCACATTCCAGGTATCGTGAATATGCCTGGAAAAAACGCTCCGACGGTACACCGCCAACCGAGCTTCCAGACCGGGGAGGTCCGGATCGACTCGCCACCGCTGAATTTCCGAGGCAGGACGTCTGGTGCGTGCGGACATGGGGCCGGGGATAGGCCGTTGCCCCGCCCGGGTCAAGCCGACGATGGGCTTAGCCCTGCTCCTCGGGGATGGCAAAAGGGGCGGAGAAACAAAAAAGACTGCCCTTGCCGGGCGTACTGTCCACCGTCAGCGTGCCACCCATGGCGGCGACCACTTTCCGGGCAATGGCCAATCCCAAACCCGCGCCACCGAACCGTCTGGTCATGCTGCCATCGACTTGCCAAAAAGGTTCGAAAATCGTCTCGAGTTGTTCCTTCTGTAAGCCTATGCCCGTGTCCCGCACCGCGAAAGAGAGCAGCATCACCGGGCCGACTTCCTGCTCCGCCTGCACCGCTTGGCAAGCGGAACCAAGCGATACAGCCACCTCCACCATCCCCTCGGCCGTAAATTTGATGGCATTGCTCAAAAGCGAGGCCAGCACCCGTCGCAGCCCCACCCCATCGCCGACAACCAGATCCGGGACGTCCGGGCTGATCCGACAACTCAGGGAAAGCCCCTTTTGCAACGCCGAAGACCCGAAGGAATTCACGGCTCCCTGAATAATATTGTTAAGGCTAAACGGCCCCCGCCGCGTTTCCACTTCACCGGTGTCAAGGCGGGCAAAATCGAGAATGCTTTCAAGTACGGCCGTCAGCGCCCGGGCGGATTCCTGCAAGGTGTCCACCAGCTCCCGCTGCTCCTCGGTCAATGGCGTCGTGCCGAGCAATGTGGCCATCCCCATAATGCCATTGAGAGGCGTGCGGATTTCATGGGACATATTATCCATAAATTCGCGCTTGAGCCGTTCGGCAACCAGAGTGGTTTCCTCGGCCAGCCGTCTGTCGGTCACATCTTCAAAAAGCCAGATGGATCCCTCCTGGGGCTTCTCGGGAAAGAGCACTTGCCCGATGAGGCGACACCAAAAATCCGTCCCGTCGCCCCGACGCATGACACGCACGGTATCCACCCGTTCCCCGCGTCCGAGCACCGGGTAAAAGGTGCGCCCGAACTCCTCGAAGGTCTCCACCGTAGGATAGAAGGATGCGGTGGACGCCCCGAGAGCCGCCCCCTGGGGCAGCGCGAACAATTCGTGAAACCGGGGGTTGGCCCGGCGCACCAGACGCGCAACAATCAACACGATGCCAATGGGACTGTTGTCAAAGATGCAGTTAACCGTGCGCAGGGATTCTTCCAGAGCCTTCTCGGTTTTTTGCCGTTCAAGGATCTGCAGACGCAATTCCTGGTTGGCCCGGCGCAAATCCTCGGCCCGTTCGACCACATCTTTTTTGAGCCCTTCCCGGAGGCGCAGACTTTCCGCTTCCATCGTCTTGTGGGCCGTGATGTTGCGAGCCGTACAAAAAAGACCGGTGATATTTCCCGACGCGCCGCGCACGGGGGTTTTAAGCACCTGCAACCAGACGACGCGACCTTGAACCACCACCATATATTCAAAAGACTGGGCCTGCCCCGCGGTTAGAACCCGGACATCAGCCCGATGATGTTGCTCGGCAGTTTCCGGGGGAAAAATTCCAAAATCCGTCAATCCGAGCACCATAGAGGGAGAAAGTTCAAGCAATTCGCAAAAGGATTTATTGACATACCGATAAACTCCCCCGGCATCTTTGAAAAAAAAGAGGTCGGGCGAGGCATCCAACAAAGTCTGAACAAACGCCGGGTCTTGGAAAAAAGCCATCACTTCCTTCATTGGATTGGTGTACGATAACTCCCGACGCTTGGCCAGTGCACAAGGCCGGCAGACAGAGGCACCCCACCATTGCAGGGGGCCATAAAATATGATTAGGTCTAGCCCTACATTGCCGCGGCCCGAACGACCGCGTGGGAGTACGCATGCGTAAGTTCGTTTTGCCATTTCTCTTCGGGGCCTGTCTCATGTTGCCGTCACTTCCCGCCCAGGCCGGGCAGGCTCAAGGACAGACACCGTCCGCTGCCGCTCCCGCACCGTCCCAAAAGTCGCCTTCCACGGTTCGCTCGGATGCGGCCGAAGCGCGCTATCGGGCCTGGGTGGAACAGGAACACGCCCAGGACGCCTCCGAATTCACCAAGGAAAAGACAAAAATCGAAGATAAGTACAAAGGGTATGTACGCCCCAAACATGAGAAAAAAGACGCCAAGGCGGCCAAAGCCGCGGCCGCTCCTGCCAAAGAATAATCGTTAATCCTTGGCCATCGTATTGGTCAGATCCATACATTCCTCATCTTGACCGTCGGCCTGACTGGTCTCCATAATAGCTATTGGCTGGCCCAAATATTTTTTGGCCTCCTGATAGCCGACATTGAAAGCCTTGAGGTTGACCGCCCGGATTTTATCCGGAAGGGCCGCCTTGAGGCTTTTGCGCATGGTTTCGCTCCTGGCAAAGGGTAACAAATAAGTCACAGAGCCAAGAACCACCATATTGGTGGATTGGACGTTGCCAATGCGCTCCCGAGCCAGCCGGGTAAACGGCAAGCCCAGGAAAACCGTCGTAGGCGTTTGCCGGACCAGATCCGAATCGATAAGCAGCGTTCCTTTGGGCTTGAGGTAATGGTAGTAGCTGCCAACGGCCTGCTGGGACAAAGCGACGAGCAGATCCAGATATTCCGCCTTGGGGTAGCTGATCGGCTCCGAGCTGACGACCAGATCCGACCGACTGGCGCCACCCCGGGCCTCGGGGCCATAGCTTTGCGTCTGGGTGACGCAGTACCCATGCCCAAGGGCCAGAGCCTGTCCCAGAAGCTTGCCCAGGGTCAGGATCCCCTGACCGCCAAGCCCGGAAAGTCGGATTTCATAGCGAGACAGCCTGGTTTCCCCGCCGTCTGTCGCATGCGCGCCATTCACGCCCCACCTCCCCTTTGCTCCCGAAGCTCCTGACGCATGGCCGCATAACGCGTTTCAAGGCCGGGTAGGCCCCGATCGACAAACGTTCCGATGGGAATCCTGCCCGAGGGATCCTCCAACGCGGCATAGGCGTCGCGAGGCACGGCCGCCTCCTTGAGCCAATGAAACATCTCCACCACGTTTTTGAACCCATTGCCCCGGCCATATTGGGTAAAGCATGGGGTCAGGGCTTCGACGACATTAAAGCCGGGCCGGGCGAGCGCCGTGGTCAGAAGGCGATCAAGCGCCTTGACGTGAAAGACCGTGCCCCGGGAGACGCTGTTTGCCCCGGCGGCCTTGGTCAATTCCACAATATCAAAAGCGCTTTCAAGCTGTCCTCGGGGGCAGGTGTGGGAATAGGCCCCGGGGGGAGTGGTCGGAGAGCATTGGCCCCCGGTCATCCCATAGATAAAATTATTCAAGATAAGGGCCGTCACGCCGATATTGCGCCGGGCCGCATGGATGAGGTGATTGCCCCCAATGGACAAGGCGTCGCCGTCGCCCATGACCGTGATGACCGTCAACGCCGGATTGGCCATTTTGATGCCCGTGGCGAGAGTCAGGGCCCGGCCGTGGGTGGCGTGGACGGTATTGAAATCCACGTAGGCGGCGATGCGCCCGGAGCAACCGATTCCGGCCACAAGCACCACCTCGTCCTTGGAGAGCATCAGGGCGTGGACGCTTCGCACAAGCGCCCCAAGCACGATGCCATGCCCGCATCCCGGGCAGAACACCAACGGAAACTTTTTATTGTGGCGGAGATATTGATGGATGAGCTGGGTGACTTCGGCCATACCGCGCAATCTCCTTTACGTAATCTCCTTGAGGATCTGGGAGGGGGTAATCATCTGGCCGTCGATGCGGTTGATGGTGCGCACGGTGGTCAGTCCCTCATTGACGCGTTTTACCTCGCGGGAGATCTGCCCCATATTCAGTTCCGGCACGACCACCAGACGGCAGGCGCGCAAACGCTTTTCCACATGCATCCTCGGAAAGGGGAACAGCGTCTTTAAAATAAGCAGGCCCGCGTGCACTCCGGCCTCCCGGGCCTGCTGCACGGCCAGCCGGGCCGAACGGGCCACACAGCCGTAGGCGATGACCAGCACGTCGGCATCGTCGGCCTCCACAAGGGTAACGAGCTGGATATCGTGAAAAAAACGGTCGATCTTGCGAAATTGCCGCTCGACCATGGCCCGGACTTCTTCGGGCTTGCTGGTTGGAAACCCGCAGGGGTCGTGGGTAAGCCCCGTGACATGGAACCGGTAGCCCGCACCGAGAGGTGGCATGGGCGGCACGCCGCGCAGGCTTTCCTCATAGGGCTTGTACCATTCCGGGGGCATAGCCGGAGTCATGCGGGAAAAAATTTCGAAATCACCAGGTTCGGGCAGTTCGATTTTCTCCCGGGTGTGCGCCGTCACCTCATCGAGGAGCAAAATAACCGGGGAACGGTATTTTTCGGCAAAATTAAAGGCCACCACGGTCATTTCCAGGCATTCTGGCACATCGCAGGCCGAAAGCACGAGGATCGGGTGGTCGCCATGGGCGCCCCAGCGGGCCTGCTGCACGTCACCCTGGCCGGGATTGGTCGGCAAGCCGGTGCTGGCGCCGCCGCGCATAACGGTCACCACCACAAGAGGCGTTTCCGTCATGGCCGCATAGCCGATTTGTTCCTGCAGCAGCGAGAAACCGGGACCGGACGTGGCGGTCATGGCCTTACGTCCGGCAAGCGATGCGCCAATCACCGCCCCCATGGATGCAATTTCGTCTTCCATCTGGAGAAAAACGCCCTCCGGCATCCGGGGCAGACGTCGGGCCATGCTCTCCATGATCTCGGTGGATGGGGTAATGGGATAGCCGGCGTAAAAGGTGCAACCTGCCGCCAGCGCCCCTTCGACCACAGCTTCATTGCCCAGCAAAAAGGCCGCGCGTCGTTTTTTGTGCGGCGTGGTCACGGCGTTTCCTCCTGGCTGTCCTCCCGGTCACCATTGCCCTCGGCGGGGACCACCAGAATGGCAAAATCCGGACAATGCGGTTCACAAAAGCCACAATTGACACAGGCCGCCTCATTGACAACGCAGGCCTTGCCATCCGGGCCGACCGCGAGTACCATTTTTGGGCAAAATGCGGCACAAATGCCGCAGCCCTTGCACCAATCCGGATAGATGACAACGCGATTTCGTCCCTTGTTCGACTCGCTCATGCCCGTATCCCAAACTTGAGGATGAGAATGGAGAATTCCATTCGACAGTGACGCGTTCGTCGGAAATATGCAACGTTTGGGACGCCTGCATTTTTTGCTCGACGAAATTTAAAAATTCCCCTAGGGCGAGAAAACTTTTTTTCGGAGGTTGGCATTATGGTGGCAAAAGGCCGGAGATCTTGGCTACGGGCGCTTTTCGCGCTGTGCTGCGTTCTGGCCGTAACCCTGGGAGGCGTAAGCGCCGCCCGGGCCGAGGGAGGACACCCCGTGGTCAAACTGACGACTAACAAAGGCGATATTGTTATTGAACTGGACAAGGAGAAGGCTCCGGCGACCGTCGAGAACTTCCTTAAATACGTCCAGGCCGGCCATTACGACGGCACGATCTTCCATCGTGTCATCAACGGCTTCATGATTCAGGGCGGCGGCATGGACAAGTCCATGAAGGAACGCACCACGGAAGCCCCCATCCAAAACGAGGCCGACAATGGCCTGAAAAACAAGACCTACACCCTGGCCATGGCCCGTACCGCCGATCCGCATTCGGCCACGGCTCAGTTCTTCATCAACGTGGCCGACAATGGCTTCCTGGACCATACCGGCAAGAATCCCCAAGGCTGGGGCTATGCCGTATTTGGCAAAGTCGTCTCAGGTCAGGAAGTGGTGGACGCCATCAAGGCCGTGCCGACCATGACCAAGGGTTTTAACGAGAATGTACCGGTCGTGCCGGTCATCATCGAAAAGGCCGAAGTGGTAACCCAGTAGGTTTTCCGTCTTCGTCTTGCGTCGAAAGGCCGCTTCGGGAGATCGGAGCGGCTTTTTTGTGTGGCCTTTTTGCGTGAAGACCATCCCACCGGCTTGGCAAGAAGCCTTCGAAGCAGCTTTTCAGCCCCAATTGAAACTTTTTTTGGAAGAATGCAAAAAAATATTTGACGAACCATGGGTCAGCGTGTAGTTCTCTCTTTCTCGACGCGCCCGTAGCTCAGCTGGATAGAGTGCCGGACTACGAATCCGTAGGTCGAAGGTTCGAATCCTTCCGGGCGCACCAGAAATTCCAAGGGGTTAGGCTAAATAAGCCTAACCCCTTTTTTATTGCCACCCCATTGCCATTTTTTAGGGAAGGCACGGGAAACCTTTTTTGCCAAGCCAGCCCGCGCCATGGCACAAAAGTCAACCACCCCGCTCTCGTTGCTTCTTGGAGCGGGTATACTGCATGGGCCGGTGGCAATAAGTGGCAATGGGCGGAGCGCTTGACTTTGGTGTCAAATGTAATACCAATAACCTCATGAGCACGGCAGACAAAACCCTTGACCTGATGCGCCAAAACCCGCGGGACTGGCGGATAGAGGACTTGGACGCCCTCGCGCAGAGGTTCAATTTGCGCCGCCGGAATAAGGGGACAAGCCACGTGATTTACTCTTTTCCAGGCCTGCTTGGCGAAGCCTCGGTCCCGGCGCATCGGCCAATTAAGCCGGTCTACATCAAGGCATTCGTAAGGTTGATTGATACCGTGCTGGCCAAAAAAGATTAGAGAGGTGCCCCATGGACACAAATTTTCACGGATATCCGTTTAACCTGACCCCACTGACCCCAAAAGACGGTGGAGGCTGGCTGATCGTGTTCCCGGATTTCCCCGGTGCGATTATGTCGGACGGAGAGACTCCAGAAGAGGCTTTGGTGAATGGTCGGGACGCCCTGGAAGGTGCCATTGCTGTCTACAAGGAAGACGGGCGCGAACTCCCTGTTCCTGGCAGTGGTGGGCCTGCCTCGGGTAAGTTTAGTCTGCGTACCCCAAAAAGCCTGCACGCGAAGCTGTCCAGACAGGCCAATGTTGAAGGCGTCAGCATGAATACCCTGGCCGTGGCACTGTTAGCGGAAGGTTTGGGACGAAAGCAGGCGCGGAGGTAGTTTGTCATGAGATTCGGCCCGTGAATCCGTAGGTCGAAGGTTCGAATCCTTCCGGGCGCACCAGAAAATTCCAAGGGATCAGGTCAAAAGCCTGATCCTTTTTTCTTTGGTTCGAGGCAGGTCAGGTGCATCAGAAAAAGACCCTATGGACCATAACCACACCCATCACAAACAACAGAACGGACATTCCCAGATGAAACCCCGCATCATTGAACCGTGCTGACAACCGGATGCCCATCCAGCCGCCAAGCAGCATGGGGGGAAGCGCCACAGCGAAAATTTTGAGGACCTGAAAAGAAACCATTCCCGCCATGGCCTGGACCGCCACAATGAGGACCGTGCTGCACACAAAAAAAAAGCCAAGCACGGCCTTGGTTTCATGTTGTGTTCCACCTCGCAGCGACAAGTACGCTGCGGGGGGTGGACCGTTGATGCCAAACGCCATGCCCAGGATGACCGAAAGAAACCCGGCGAGCATCCCCCAAGCTCCGCCGACAACTTTGCACCGTAATTTCCGGGAACAGAGTCCCCACACGCCACAAACGATCAACAAGGAACCAAGCCCCAGCCGCAATCCTGATTCGGAAATATCGCGCAGGAGAAAGACTCCGACGGCAACACCAGGAAGAACGCCGACCAACAGACGGCTGACTTCCTTCCAGACCAGATACCGTCGATAACTCCAAGCCATCTGCACATTGAGAACGAGAAACAGCAACAGGGAGGCCGGGACGGCCAGGGCCATATTCGTCCCCAGGGTGACAAGGGGCATTGCCACTAATGCAGCCCCAAACCCCAGGTTGCCATTGATAAATCCTCCCAGTCCCCAGCCAACGATGATGAGAAACATGCTCCCCATCCGCACCTCCGTCTCTCGCCGCGCCGATAGCCTCCCACCCAATGGACCAAGAGGCCAGCGGGCGGCGCGAGAGGATAACCTTGTTCCGGAACGCATGTCATCACCTTCAAACTTCAATTTTCCCAATGCCCTCAGTTTCCTCGTCCGGGCAGCGCAACGCCCTCTTCCTCTATGTGTTGACTTTTGACCCAATTTTGCACGGATACAGGGTCGTTCTTCCCCGGTAGGCTAACTTGTTGATATGTCTATTTTAGCATAACAATTTCCGAGTCGCTCTCCACCCGATCAAGCAGCCCTTCCCGCAGACGTCCCAGCCCAAGCACATCCTCTCCCCCACAATCATAAGCTAACTATTTAAGTTATAATAATTATTCAAAACGGCCCAATACTTGCTATTTTTGACATAAGAAAAAACGACACACTTTTTTACGCAGCGGCCTCTGATACAGCAGGCGGCCCTCTGTGGTGCAACAGCGCACGTGTGTTGGATCTAAAACTTTAGAGAAAACGCGGAGGTGTTTATGGTTTCGTTCCATGCCGCTGCAGGCCCGTGCAATCACAGTCCGGCAGGTCCGGCTCCTCCGTTTCCACGCTGATCCCACCACTCTTCCGTCTCCTGCAAACGACGGCTGTACGACCATGCCGTCCTCTATCCGCACACCTATGCGTTGTGCCCAGATTTTTTGCAGACTGGACACAAAGCCAAACCGCAAGGAGCATTGCCATGACCCCACGCATCGATGACCGCTACAAACTCTTTATCGATGGCAAATGGGTGGAAAGTGCCTGTGGGAAGAGCTTTACGACGACCAACCCCGCCAATGGCGAAACGCTGGCCGTGTGCGCCAATGCCTGCGCCGATGATATCGATCGCGCGGTGGATGCCGCCTGGGACGCGTTTCATTCCTGGAAAAAGACCAGCCCCCAGGAACGCGCCGCCATGCTCCTCAAAATTGCCGACCTGATCGACGCCAATGCCGAACATCTGGCCATGGTGGAAACGCTGGATAACGGCAAGCCCATTCGGGAAACCTCCAGCATCGATGTGCCGCTTTCCTCCGATCACTTCCGCTATTTCGCCTCGGCCATCCGCACCGAGGAAGGCATGGCGACCATGATCGACAACACGACCATGAGCCTGGTGCTGCGTGAACCGCTCGGCGTGGTCGGACAAATCATTCCCTGGAACTTCCCCTTGTTGATGGCCGCCTGGAAGCTTTCCCCCGCCCTGGCCGCCGGAAACTGCGTGGTGATCAAACCCTCGACCGAGACACCGTTATCCTTGCTCGAACTGGCCAAACTCATGTCCCAAGTGTTGCCGGCCGGCGTGCTCAACGTGGTCACCGGCAAGGGATCAACCACCGGCAACGCCATGCTCGGTCATACCGGGTTTTCCAAACTGGCCTTCACCGGTTCGACCGAAGTCGGCTACACCGTGGCCGAAAATGCCGCCAAACGGCTTATCCCTTCCACGTTGGAACTCGGCGGCAAATCGGCCAACATCTTCTTCCCGGATGCCCCCTGGGAAAAAGCGCTCGAAGGTCTGCAACTCGGTATCCTGTTCAATCAAGGACAGGTGTGCTGCGCCGGATCGCGGGCGTTCATCCACGAGGACATCTATGACGCCTTCATGGAAGCGGCCGTTGAGGCTTTTTCCAAAATCAAAGTCGGCCTTCCCTGGGATCCGCAGTCCCAAATGGGCGCGCAAGTCAACGAACGCCAACTGCAAAAGATTCTGGCCTGTGTCGATATGGGACGCAAAGAAGGGGCGAAGGTGGCGGTTGGCGGCGTTCGCGCTACGGAGGGCGACTTGGCCAAGGGAGCTTTTATGCGCCCGACCCTGTTGTCCGACGTTAACAACGCAATGCGCGTGGCCCAGGAAGAAATCTTCGGCCCGGTGGCCTGCTGCATCAAATTCCGGGACGAGACCGAAGTGGTCGATATGGCCAACGACAGTGAGTATGGACTGGCCGGAGCCGTCTGGACCCGCGACATCAACCGGGCTATCCGCGTGGCCCGGGCCGTTGAAACCGGACGGATGTGGGTCAACACCTATAACATCCTGCCCGCCCACGCCCCCTTTGGCGGGTATAAGAAATCGGGCATCGGCCGGGAAAACCATCATATGATGCTCGATCATTACACCCAGCACAAAAACATCATCATCAATCTGTCCGAAGAAAAGCTCGGCTTGTATTAGCGCCGGGGAAACGCGGCAGCGCCTTCAAAACGCTGTCGCGTTTTTCGGCCGCTCCCAAGACCGCAAGCGACAGCCATGCCCATAGCCGTCATCGCCAAACGCCCGATTGGGCGTCAAGGAGCCGTGTTATGCCAAACGTCATTGTTCGCAAACGTCGCCTGATACCAGGGCAGACCAGTGAACTGGTCATCGCCGCCCCGCACATCGCGGCCAAGGCCAAACCCGGGAATTTCATTATCCTGCGCGTATGCCCCCAGGGCGAACGCATCCCCCTGACTATTGCCGACGCCGATGCTGCGGCTGGCACCATCACCATTGTCTATCTGGTCCTCGGGAAAACCACCGCCCACCTGGAAACGCTGGAAGAAGGCGACGCCATTCTCGATTTATGCGGCCCTCTGGGGAAACCGACGGAAATCACCAAACAAAATGGTCCGGTCATCTGCGTGGGCGGCGGGACCGGCATCGCCGCCATGCATCATATCGCCAAGGGACACCATCAGGCCGGCAACTATGTCGTCGGCATCATTGGCGCGCGGACGCGGGATTTGCTCCTGTTTGAAGAAGAGCTGGGGCGGGTGTGCGATACCGTGCTGGTCTCCACCGACGACGGTTCCCATGGCCGCAAGGGGCTGGTGACGCAGCTTCTGGAAGAACGCCTCCAGGCCGACACAGGTATCGCGGAAGTGCTGGCCATCGGTCCGGTGCCCATGATGGCTGCCGTCGCCGCCGTGGCGGGTCGCTACGGCGTGCGCTGCATGGTCAGTCTTAATTCCATTATGCTCGACGGCATCGGCATGTGCGGCGCCTGCCGGGTGCATGTCGGCGGCGAGACGCGGTTCGCCTGTGTGGATGGACCGGAATTCGACGGCAATCTTGTGGACTTTCACGAACTCTCCCAACGGCTCACAGCGTTTAAGCCCATGGAACGTCTTTCCTACGAGGAGTTTACAAAACATCATGTGTGTCACTGCTCCCGCTAATCCCAAAGGGAAAATACGACCGCCGCGCACGCCCATGCCCGAACAGGCACCCTCGGTGCGGGCCCATAATTTCAACGAAGTCGCCCTGGGCTACACGCCGGGAATGGCTCTGACCGAGGCCTCGCGCTGTTTGCAATGTAAAAAACCCGCCTGCGTCAAGGGTTGCCCGGTAGGCATCAATATCCCCGGTTTTATCGCCGCCCTCTCGGCCGGCGATACGCGCCGCGCCTATGCCATTATCCGCCAAACCAACTCCCTGCCGGCGGTGTGCGGCCGGGTCTGTCCCCAGGAAAGCCAATGTGAAAGCGCCTGCATTCTTGGGAAAAAGGGCGACCCCGTGGCCATTGGCCGGTTGGAACGCTATGTAGCTGACACGTTTATGGCCGACGGAGCCTGCGAGGAAATAACCGGCGCTCCGACCTGCCCGGCCGGACAGGAAAACACCCGCGTCGCCTGCATCGGGGCGGGGCCGGCCAGTCTCACGGTCGCCGGCACGCTGGCGGCCCAGGGCATTGGGGTGGACGTCTATGAAGCGCTGCACGAACCCGGCGGCGTGTTGGTGTATGGCATCCCGGAATTTCGCCTGCCCAAGGCTGTTGTCCGTCGGGAAGTCGAAGCCATGAAAGCGCTTGGCGTACGTTTTTTCATCAACTGGGTGGCGGGTCGCACCGTTACGATCGAGGAATTGCTGGAAAAAAAATACAAGGCCATCTTTATCGGCGTGGGCGCGGGCCTGCCCGTTTTTCTCAATATCCCGGGCGAAAACCTCATTGGTGTCTTTTCAGCCAACGAATATCTCACGCGGGTCAATTTGGGCCGTGCGTACACATTCCCGGACTGGGACACGCCGGTCTATCCGGGACAGCGTGTCGTGGTGTTTGGAGCCGGAAACGTGGCGCTTGATGCGGCGCGGACAGCGGCGCGCCTGGGCGCGGAACGGGTCTCCATCGTCTATCGGCGGAGCGAAAACGAAATGCCGGCCAGACGCGAAGAGATCCACCATGCCAAGGAAGAAGGCATCGAGCTGCTATGTCTGCATGCCCCGTTGTCTTTCAATGGAGACGCAAAAGGCCGGCTGGCTTCCGTCGTCCTGCAAAAAATGCGGCTTGGTGAACCGGATGCTTCCGGTCGGTGCCGGCCGCTGGCCTGTGAAGGGGATTACTGCGAACTGCAAACGGATATGGCTATTGTGGCCGTCGGGACCAGGGCCAATCCGCTCCTGCCGCAGACCACGCCTGGCCTGCGCATCAATGACCGGGGCTATATCCTCGCCGATACGGAAAAAGGGGAAACAACCATCCCCAATGTCTTTGCCGGAGGCGATATCGTGACCGGGGCGGCCACCGTTATCTCGGCCATGGGAGCCGGGCGGCGGGCGGCGGCGGAGATTGCGCAGCGCCTTTTGGCCTAAGCAGACACCGCCCGGCGTTACCCAAACCGCAAAACAACGGCCGGGCACGGCGGAATCCGAATCAGAGCGGGGAAAGCAAGGAGATCGCTTCACCCGCTCTGTTTTTTTGGAGACGAAAAAACCCGTCGCCCCTTCGCAGCTCCCAGTCAATCCAATTGTCCTGAGCTGACGATCAGGGCAGGTTCAGCCATTATCCCTTAAAATGACCGGCATCCACCGTGGCTTTGCGTTCCAGTTTGGCCCAGCCCATAGCTCGGCCGCGCAATGAAGCCAACACCGTGCGCAACGCCACCACATACATGAGCTGACGGTAGAAAAACCGCTGGGGCACAAGCCAGACAAGCAACTTTTTGTCCTCGCTCCGCTCCAGGAGAAAGGCCACGATCCCGGCCAGAATATCAGCCGCCATGAACAACGCGTAATAAAAAACCACCCGCAACAAGGCGTCCGGCTCCCAGCTCGCGGGGTGCCAAATCCACATCAACCAGGCTTTGAGACAAATATAGACCAGCCACAGATCCATGAGCGGCGAAATGATCTGGAAAAATATCTGGTACACCCAGATATTGGGCAGGCCCAAAAAGCCCAAAAAGCCGTAGCGCGGCCGCAGCAGAACGTCCTTGTGCTTCCAGGCCACCTGCAAGGTGCCAAACATCCAACGGAAGCGTTGTCGCAAGAATCCACGCATCGTGTCCGGAGCCTCGGTCAGGCCAATGGCCCGCTCCTCATAGCCCACGGAATAGCCCATACGCTGGACCCGGATGGTCAAATCCGCGTCCTCGGCCAGGGTAGCGCCTGAAAATCCTCCGGCCGCTTCCACCACATCCCGCCGCCATGCCCCCACGGCTCCGGGAACCACCGTGACGCTGTCGAGAATCGTCAGAGCCCGGCGGTCCAGATTCTGGCTGGTGACATATTCCAAGGCCTGACAACGCGTCAGGAAATTCACGCGGTTGCCGACCTTGGCGTTCCCGGCCACGGCTCCGATCTTGGGATCGGCAAACCAGGCCGCCAACACAAGGATGGTATCCCGGGCAAACACCGTATCCGCATCAAGGGTTATGATGATATCAGCCTTGGTCCGGGCAATGCCGTAATTGAGCGCTGCCGGCTTGCCGCCGTTGGGCTTGGTCACGATAGTGACCAGACGTTCGTCCGCAAATTCCTCCTGCAACACCTGATACGTGTTGTCGGAAGAGCCGTCGTCCACCACGATAATTTCAAAGACTTTGGGGTGCTGACAGGCCAAAAGCGAACGCACCGTCTGGAGGACGACCTTCTCCTCGTTGTAGGCCGGAACCACGACAGCCACGGAAGGCTGCCAGTCGGCATCGGGTTTTGCCCGCCGCCGGCCATGTATTTTTTCGCAGACCGCGAGAACGGCCAGAATAAACAATCGACCAAGCCCCAGAATCGTACCGGTAATAAAGAGATATTGTAGTCCGGACGACCACATAAAGAGCAAAAAGAACCCAATCCGGTTCCCCAGAAAGACTATTGGATTTTCATCCTTGACCACCGGCATGATCGCATCCCGGCTTTGCCCCAACAACTCGGAAACGCTGACAAACCGGTAACCCTTCTCCCGCAGGGAATCGATGATGCGGGGCAAGGCCTTGACCGTCTGGGAGCGATCGCCGCCCGAGTCGTGGAGCAGCACCACATTCCCTTCGCCGGTTTCGGCCTGACGTTCCACCGCATCGACAATAGCGTCCACGCCCGGCTGTTCCCAGTCGCTTGGGTCAATCCGCATGCCCACAAACACATATCCCTGGGCGCCGAGGATCTCCAAAGGCCGGACCTGATCCTGCGTTTCCGGCTCGCTATCCTCGCCGTAGGGCGAACGGAACAGATGCGTCTGATGCCCGAGAACGCTTTCGAACAGGCGCTCCGTGGCCGAGACCTCAAGATTGAGCTGGGTCTTCGACACATCTTCAATGTTCGGATGGGTATAGGTATGATTGCCGATATCATGGCCTTCGGCAAAGATGCGCCGCAACAACTCGGGATTTTTTTCCGCATTGCCGCCGATGACGAAAAACGTGGCTTTGACCCCGGCCTTGCTCAGGATGTCAAGGATTTGTGGGGTAAAGCGCGGATCCGGGCCGTCGTCAAAAGTCAGGGCAATGGTTTTTTGGGAAAAACCGTAGCGTTCAATGACATAAGGCGAAGGATATACCTCGAAATTTTCCGCCGAAATCAATCCCGTTTTTTCGTCGAAGGTCACCGTTCGTCGCCCGATGCGCGGCGATTCGGTAATTCTTAAGATTTCGCCCTGGCCTTCATAATCCAGATCATAATCAAACCGAATTTCCTCCATCCGCTTTGCTGCGGCCGGATCAGGCGTCCAATTCAGCCCGAAGAAAGTCCAGATGGAAGGATCTTCGCCGCCGAGCCGCCACAGGGCGAATCCGGCCGGACGCAACGGCAGGGCCGCCGACACGCCGTTGAACACCGTGGTGGCGTCCATGAGCCAGACGTCATGCGGCACATCGTTTTCATCCTGGTAATTGAAATGCGGATTCAAGGAGACAGGATCCAACGTAATATGCTCGTCGGAATCCTTGGCCTTTAAAACCGCCTCCTCAAAGGTCATCTCTTCGGCGTTCTTCCCTTTGGGCCAATCATAGGCATAGCTCCCGAGCGCCACCACGAGCTTTTCCGGCGGAATTTGCGCCGCCCTGGCCCGCACCGCCTTCATATACCAGGAAATACTGGCGATAGGACCGGGTTTGCCTGTGGACCAGTGTTCATCATAGGCCATGACGATGACCTGATCGACCAGTTCGGCGACTTTTTTATAATTAAAGGCCGGATCGTCCGCCGGCACGTTGACGGAAATCGTCAATCCCCGAGGATGAAAGGCTGCCGCAAGCTCGGTGAGAAAACGCACAAAATTCTTCTGGCTGTTCGCCGGAAGATTTTCGAAGTCAATGCTGATGCCGGCAAGCCCGTCTTTTTGCACCGCGCCCAACAGCGCCTGAATGCAGCGGTCACGGGATTCGCTTTTGGCCATCATGCTGGCAACAAGGTCGCCACGCCACGTCATATCAATAAAATTATTGACCAGCGGCATAATGGGCAGGGACGGCTTATGAATGTGGATGTAATCCAGCGCCTCGCGCGTCTTCTCCACATTATCGTCGCGGATAGCACCCGTGGCATCGACCAAATGCAGCCACTCGGGCACGAGGATATCGAGATTGCCAATATTTTTTTTCAGGGAACTCAGACTGGCGTCGTCCCAGTTAACGAAAAAGCCAATCGCCTTTGGTGTATACGGTTGCTGCGCCACCTTGCTTTGCATGGGAACCGTATGCTTGGCGGCGCGGATTTCCTTGGCCAGGACGTGTTTGAGTTTGGCCAACCGGGGATCCACCAAGCCCAGAGACTCCTTGGGGAGCGGCGGCGACGTGTGGTTCCGGTGCGGCAGGAACCGGGCCGAAGGCAGGGACAGGGTTTCAAGGGCCGGATTGAGCAACACACTGGCCACAAGCACGACAAGGACTGCCGAGACCAGGAGGGCAGCCAGAAACACTCCGGCTTTGACCCGGGGCCAACGTTTGTTGTCGGGATCATAAAAAACGGGACGATCTTTGGGTGTGGACACGAAAGCCTCGCCAAGGGTTAGAGGTGGCGTGGAACGTGTTGCGCCAGACGCGAGGATGGGTCAAATGATAATATTGAAGCATAGCCGCGCAAGATGCAAGCAAGGACCGACAAAAACAAATTTACCCCGATTTCCAACAGAATCATGCCCCGATAACACTCTGTGACGGCAGGACTCAAACCGACAACTTCCTAAAAAACATACGCAAAAAGGGAGCACTCCCCGGGAAACCCACATGGAGCCCCAGGGAGATTGTTCCCTTGGAGGGACAAATAAAAAAAATTGAAGCCGGGCCTGCCCCATAGCCCATACGGGACAGGTGCACTGCCTTTGCCTGCGCTTCTTCGGCAGCGTCCCTCAATGAAGCCTCTGTCTGCTCAACAGGCTACGCAGCCCAATCTAGACCGCATCCCGGGCCTTATCCCAGGCAAAAGCCTCCTGGAGGTGGCCTTCATGCCAGAGGCTGCCGGTGTGATGCAACCCAAATCGTTTGGCAATCCTCTGCCCGTCCGGGGAAACCGTAATGGCCGCCAAGCCGGATTTTTCGATCTGATCCAGATCCGACGCCAGAGTCTTTATGAGTAACTTGCTGGCTGCGGTTCTTTGCAGTTGGGGAATAATGCTGAAATTAAAAATATAGATCGGATCCGTCCCCAGCCCGGAACTGTCTCTGGGCGTCATGGCTTCACGGCTGGCGAGCCGTTCCGGGTTGTCATGCAAGGTTACAAAAACAGACTCCGGTATGGGATGCCACCCGGAATAGCCAACAGGCAGATAGACGCCACTCTCCAGACCGTACAGCCAAATTCGAAAACCCGAGGGGAAAACCGACAATACGGTCTGCAAATGGGCATAGCTCTCTTTATTGGCGCCGTCCCTGTAGCAAGCCCAATCCGCTAGCAAAACGGCCAGGGCAAACCGTCGTCCCTGCGGCGAAGCCATGATCCCGGGCACGGGGTCGATATCCACATCGGTGGCGACGATGGAAACAATATCGGCAGCGGTATGTCCTGTAAAATCCATAAGTTCTATACTACATAACTGCTTAAAAACCCATTCCAACGCCAAGGCATCATCTTCGATATCAGGAATGCTTGTCGCAAAAATTTCTTTCAACCATGTAGTCTTTTCCAAGACTCACTCCTTTTACTCACGATACTCAATACAAAGAGAGCACACGCATCCTGCGATGCCACAAACAGGAAAGAAAGAGTATCCGTATCAATTCTTTCAGGCCGCCACAAACAAAAGCTCCCCGGGCCAAAGCCAGGGGAGTTTTTGTTTATTCAGGGAAGAGACAGGAAAAATAAAGGACTACGGCGCACCGCCGCACGCGGATTACTCCGGGTTGTCGGCGTCCCCGGCCTGTCGCCGCAGGCGGGCAAGCAAATCCAGCTGAAAGTCCCGACGATCAAAACTCACCATATAGGCTTGGTGGGAAAATTGGAGCGAATCCACCGGGCAGGCCTTGGCGCATTGGCCACAAAGGCTGCAAAGCGAAAAATCCACGAGGAACTGTCCCGGCGTTTTACTACCCTTTTGGGGAGCAGGTCCCATTTTGACCGTTCCGGCCTCGTCGCCTTCTTTGGCCGGCATCGGGCACAAAACCGTGATGCAACTCGACGGGCAGGCTTTGACGCAGGCCCCGCAGGCCACGCAGCGCGGCACATCCGGCTCGTCCTCCTTGCCCACCAGTTCCACATGCCCCCGAAAGGAAGACAGATTGTCCACTTCCTCATTAGGGTAAATCACCGTGATGCCGGGCTGGCAAAAGGCCTTGCCCGTGATTTTAAGACCGATGACAAGGCTTTTAAGGCCCGTATAGGCTTCCTGTACAAGTTGCAAGACGGACATGTCAGCCTCCCAATCCGGCCACGACCACGGCCAGAGCAAAATCAAGCAAGGCCAAAGGAGTGAGCCACTTCCAACTGAGGTTTAAGAGCTGGTCGAAACGGACGCGGGGAAATGTCCAGCGCAGCCAGATGATGAAAAAGAGAATGCAATAGATCTTGAGTAAAAACCACAGGATTCCGGATAAAAACGGCCCCTGCCAGCCCCCCAGGAACAATGCGGCCGCCACGCCGGAAACCACAATCATGTTGGCGTATTCGGCCAAAAAGAACAAACCGAATCCCATACCCGAATATTCAGTGTGAAAACCGGCCGTCAATTCCGATTCGGCTTCCGGCAGGTCAAAGGGCGCTCGGTTGGTTTCGGCAACGGCGCACACCAGAAAGATAAAAAAGGCCAACGGGTTTTTCACCCCGTACCACTGCCAGGGCCAACCGCCCTGCTTGGCCGTGATCTCATAGAGATCAAGCGAGCCGGCCGTCAGGGCCACGGCCATCACGGCAAGCAACAAGGGCACTTCATACGCCACAGATTGGGCCACGGCCCGGGCCGCTCCCAAAAGGCCCCATTTGCTGTTCGAGCCCCAACCGGCCAGACACAGCGACAAAACCCCAAGCCCGGAAAAAGCCAGAATCAGCACCAATCCGAGATTGAGACGGATGGGAGCCAGATGCGGGTCAAACGGCAACGGCAAAAAACATACGGTCACTGGCGCAAAAGCCAAAATCGGCGCGGTCCAGAAAAGGACCTTGTCACTGCCGGTCGGAGTCACAAGCTGCTTGCCAATAAGCTTGACGGCGTCAACCAGGGGTTGCAGCAACCCATGCGGGCCGACATGCAACGGACCTGGCCGCAATTGCACATGGCCGGCCACCTTGCGTTCCACCCAGACGAGCACAAGCGCATTGAGGCCGACAAAGGCAAAAACGCCTACAAGTCCCACGACCAGACGCGTCAGGGGATGATCCAGGCTCAACAAGAGTTCGGGATTCATCGGTCGATCTCCGGGATAACGAGGTCAAGACTGCCCAGGATGGACACGGCATCGGCCAGAAGCGTTCCCTTGGCCAGTTCGCAAAAAACACTCAGATTGGAAAATCCCGGAGCCCGCAGCTTGACCCGGTAGGGCTTGGGACCGCCATCGGAGCGCACGTGGACCACAATTTTGCCCCGCGCCCCTTCGACGGCAAAGCAGGCTTCACCTTTGGGCGGCTTGAGCGTCTTGGGCGCTTTGGCCGCAATCGGACCCTCCGGCAGATTCGTCACCACCTGTTCGATAATATCGAGGCTCGTTGCCAATTCGTCCATGCGCACCATGTAACGGGCCATGGCATCGCCCTGCGGATAGGTCGGGATACGAAACTCCAGACTGCCGTAGATGCCGTACGGCTCGGCCCGGCGGGTATCCAGCGGTGCTCCCGATCCCCGGATCATCGGTCCGGTGGCCCCATAGCGCCGGGCCAGCTCCACATCCATTTCCCCGATGCCCTCGCACCGACCGCGCAGAATCACGTTATCCGTGACCAAATCGCGGTACATGGGCAGCCGTGAGCGCAACCGACGGACAAAGGCCAGACACCGGGAGGCAAAGGTCTCCGGTACGTCGGCGTAGACGCCGCCAAAAGTGAAATAGGAATACGTCAGTCGGGAACCGGTCACGTCCTGGAGGATATCGAGCAGGATTTCGCGATCCTCAAAGGCGTACATAATGGGCGTAAAGGCTCCAAGGTCGAGCAGGTAGGCCCCCCACCACAGCAAATGCGAACTGATGCGGTTGAGTTCCGTGACCGCCACTCGGATATATTCGGCCCGCAACGGCACCTCAAGGCCGGTCAATCGCTCGACCGCCCCGGCATAGGCCCAATTCCAGGCCATGGCATGCAGATAGTCCACCCGACCCATGTTGGGCATAAACTGCATGTAGGTCTTTTGTTCGGCAATCCATTCGTGCATGCGGTGGATGTAGCCGAGAACAGGTTCGGCCCGCAGAATGTATTCGCCGTCGAGTTCCAAAAGGACGCGCAGCACCCCGTGTGTCGAAGGATGCTGGGGGCCCATGTTCAAAATGAGCTTGTCCTCGGTCGGACCGGGTTCGAAACGCGCGGCCGAAAGGTCACCCTTCAAGGCTGTCGGATCGAAGGCTTGCATGATTCCTCCTGGCCTTAGGCGTCTTTGGGAGCCGCTTTGCGCACCGGGGCCGGTTTAACCTTGGGGGCTTCCGGTTGGGCCAACCCGCAGTCGACAAGATAGGAAAGCGGCATGAGCTCGGCCAGGGACTTTCGGGCTTTTTCAGCCTTGACCAGCGGGTGGCCGTCGAAGTCCTCGGGCAAAAGCAGATAATGTAGATTGGGATGCCCGACAAAGTTTATGCCATAAAAATCAAAGCATTCACGTTCATGCCAGTCCGCGCCTGGGTAGATGGCGCTGATGCTTGGCACGCTGGGAGCATCGTGGGGAACGGTCGTGCGCAGAACCAGCCGGCTGACCCCGTCGAGACGGGCCAGATGGTAGGCGATCTCGAAACCCTCGGTCAGATCCGAGGCCATGACGTCCTCAAGCAAAAAGCCCTCCTGATCGAGAACAGTCACGGCAGCCGGAATACCCTCCGGGGCCACGGTCACGGACAGGGTCATGCCGGTCGTCGCGTGGTCCAAGGGAGCCACACAGACGGCGCCGAGTTTGGCGACAAAAGCCGGGATCATTATTCGCCTCCCTTGGGAACCTGCCACCAGCGCTTGCCGGTGATCTTTTGCTGCAGGGCAAACAGGCCCTCAAGCAGACCTTCAGGTCGGGGGGGACATCCCGGCACATAGACGTCGACCGGAATAATCGTGTCCACGCCCGTGACCACGTTGTATTGCCCCTCGATATTAAAGGGTCCCCCGGAGATAGCGCAGTTGCCAAGGGCCATGACATACCGCGGCGCCGGCATCTGCTCGAAGAGACGCACCACAGCCGGGGCGATCTTTCTATTCACCGTACCGGCCACGATCATCAGGTCCGACTGGCGCGGCGAAGGCCGGAAGACTTCCGCTCCGAAACGGGCAATGTCGAAACGGGCCATCCCGACGGCCATCATTTCAATGGCGCAGCAGGCCAGACCAAAAGTCATGGGCCAGATAGACATGGCCCGGCACACATCCAGCACTTTCTGAACGGCCGGCGTGGCATAAAGAGCCGGGTCGACCGTATTGACTACCGGGTTGCAACAGGGATTCTGCGGGGCCATGTAAACACTCCCTTGCGCATGAAGTAGACGATAGCGGCGGCGAGCACCGCAATAAACACCAACAGTTTGACGGTCGCAGCCCATCCCTGCGGCGTGGCATACAAGGCCGCCACCGGGAAGAGATAAAGGATGTCCACCTCGAAGGCCAAAAAAATCAGGGCATAGAAGTAGTAGTTGATGCCGAACTTGACCCAGGTGCGACCATGGGTGGGCATACCGCATTCATACGTCTCGCCCAATGCGCCGCCCTTGGCCGTGGGCGCCAGGACGAGCGACGCGAGCAGCGGCCCGACGCCGAAAAGCACCCCGCCCAGGAAAAAGAGCAGTATTGCCGCTTGAAACCAGGTGAAAACCATGCGCCTTCCTCCTCTTCCAGTAAAAAAAGCCTTGCCGGATTTGCTGCGGGTGCAACCGGATCAGGGATGCAGCTGGGTTCCGGCCCGGGCCGCCAGATCATAGACAGGCGCAGGCAACGCGCCAAGCAACAGCACCAACACGGCCAGGACGCTGCCGAAAACCAATGAACTTCTGGGCACGGCCAGAGCCGAAGCCTCGGATTCGCCGGTGTAGGCGTGGCGCACCATACCGAGATAATAATAGATGGAGATGGCCGTATTGAGCACCGCCACAATGACCAGCCAGTAATACCCTTGGTCCCAGGCGGCCGAGAGCAGGAAGAGCTTGCCGGTAAAACCGGCCGTCGGCGGCAGACCGACCAGGGCGAAGGCGGCCACGGCCAAAATCATAGCCAGGCCCGGCGCGCGTTTATACAGACCGTCAAGATCTTCAAGACTGGGATTCTCTCCGCCGGCCGCCATGGTGCAGACCACATAGAAGGCGGTCAGATTCATCAGGATGTAGGCCAGACTATAAAAGGCCGCAGCCGAAAGTCCGGCGGCCGAGCCGGCGGCCAAACCGAGCATCACATAGCCGGCGTGGGCCACCGAGGAATAGCCAAGCAGGCGCTTGATATCCCGCTGGACCAAGGCGGCCAGATTCCCGACCGTCATGGACACGGCGCCCAGGATGGCCAAAATGGTAGTCAGCTCCATGTGCGGGGCGAAAAAGGCGGCCAGTCGCACCAGCACCACCACAGCCCCGAGTTTGGGGATGGTGGCCGTATAGGCGGCCGTTTCATTCTTCGCGCCCTGATAAACGTCCGGACACCAGAAGTGGAACGGGAACAGGGCCAACTTGTAGAAAAAGCCGGCCAGAAAAAGCGCCAACCCAAGCACCGCCAGGGGTGCATCGTCAAAGCTCCAGGAGGTGGCGGCCAAGGCGGCAATATACGTCGTGTGCTTGGCGGCCATGATGTAGGACAGACCGAAAAGAGCCAGCGCCGTGACCGCCGCTCCAAATAGAATGTATTTGATGCCGGCCTCGGCCGCCCGACGATCCTGTCCCCGCAGGGGAATCAGTGCATACAGGCTGTAGGAGGACAGTTCGAGAGCCAGATAGAGCGTGACCAGCTCCACGCAGGAGGCGAGCAGCATCAGCCCCCAGGCCGACAGACCAAGCAGCATGAAATAGTCCGGCGTCAGATCCTGCCGATTGTCCTTGCGCGCAGCGGCAATTCCCGCGACCACGGTAAAGCCGAAACTGATGATCAGCTTGAAAAACTGGGACAGCGCGTCCAGCCGATACGTCGCAAGAAAGAATTCCCCCCGGGCGGACAGCCCCATGGCGGCGACCAGGACGCCCAGACCGGCGGCGGCGGGCAGCCAAGACAGGACGTCACGCCGGCCGTTTATGCTGGCGAGAAACAACGCGCAAATGATGCCGAGCAGCCACAATTCCGGCAACAGACTGGAGATGGTCATGGAAGCTCCTTGCGGGTGGAGTCCGGGGCTTTGGCCACGGTCAGGGACGCGGGCAGACGCAGGCGCTCGGCCAGGGGCATGTCCTTGGTCAATCCCATGGCCTGATTCTTGGCCCGCATGGCGGAAAGCGTCCGGTCAATGGACGGCTCAATCGTTGTGATGGCCAGAGCCGGGGCCAGACCGATGTAAAAGACCAACAGGGCCAGGGGAACAAGGGTGGCCCATTCCCGCACGCCCAAATCCTTCCAGGAAGACTTAAAGGCACTCGGCTCGCCCCAGGTCACGCGCTGGAGCAGCCGCAACATATAGGCGGCGGCCAACATGGCGCCCGGCACGGCGGCGAAACCGATCCAGACATTGCCCTGAAACGCCCCGATGAGCACCAGCACTTCGCCGACAAAGCTGTTGGTGCCGGGAAAGGCCAGTGAGGAGAAGGAAAAGAGCCCAAAGAGGAACATAAAGATCGGCATGAATTTGCCAAGGCCCTGATTGTCGCTGATCTCCCGGCTATGGCTGCGCTCATAGAGCAGGCCGATCATCATAAACAGGCCGCCGGTGGTGATGCCGTGGTTAAGCATCTGCAAGATGGCCCCGGAAACACTCTTGAGGCTGAACAAAAAGATGCCGAGCGTCACAAACCCCATGTGGGCCACGGACGAATACGCAATAAGTTTTTTAATGTCGGACTGGCCGAGGGCGATGCAGCCGCCGTACAAAATGGAGGCCACCGAAATGGCGATCATAAACGGCGCGGCCGTCACCGAGGCCGCCGGCGTCAGCGGCAGACAAAAACGCAGGAACCCATAGGTGCCCATTTTCAGCAAAATGGCGGCCAGCAACACGCTGCCGGCGGCCGGAGCTTCGACGTGGGCAGCCGGCAGCCAAGTATGGAACGGAAACATGGGCACCTTGATGGCAAAAGCCAACGCCATGGCCAAAAAGGCCCAGAGCTGAAATTTGAAGGAATAGCTTTTTTCCATCAGCTCCGGGATGGAAAACGTGCCGCCAACCTGACGGAAAGCCACAATGGCGGCCAAAAGCAGCGTCGAACCGGCAAGCGTGTATAGAAAAAACTTGATGGAGGCGTAACGTCGCCTGGGTCCGCCCCAGACCGCAATCAGCAGGTACATGGGCACCAACATGGCTTCCCAGAAGACATAGAACAGCACGAAATCAAGGGCCGCAAAGACCCCGATACAAGCCGACGTCATAAGCAGCAGACAAAAATGGAACTCGGTAATCCGCTTGGAGATGTACGTCCACGACCCGAGTACGCAAAGCGGCAGCATCAGCACCGTCAGAAGAATCATGTACAAACTGAGCCCATCCACACCCAGGTGGTAGGACATGCCAAGGGCTGGCACCCACGCGGCGTGCTCCACGAACTGGAAGGCCGGGCCGTTTGGCGCGTAGCCCAGAAGCGGCAGCGCCAGCAGGCATTCGAGAATGCCAACGCCAAGCGTCACCAGCCGCGCCAGTTTTTCCTGCCGCAGGAATAAAAGCGCGACGGCCGCCGCCAAGGGCAGGACGATCAGCGCCGTCATCACCGGAAACCCGTACTGCGTCATCATGTATCGCTCCCTTTTGCCGCTTGGCGGGTTATCCGACAAACCACACGGCCGCGAAGATCAGCAACCCGATCACCACGGCGGCGGCAAGATAATCTTGCAACCGACCGGTCTGGCTCCGGGCCACGGTTGCCCCGCCCACTTCGCGCACGCCCTTGGCCGATCCATCGAGGACGCCGTCGATCACCTTGACGTCAAAAACGCTCGTGCCAAACCCGGCAGAGAGAAGCGCCTTGAGGCCTACCTTTTCATACACATCCGTCCAAATGGCATCGATGGCCGCCGCCGGCACACTCACGCAGGCAACGAATCCCCGGCCAATCAGGCGGTAGAGAAAATCGAAATCCAGATTGCGGCTCGGATGCGGCGGAATGATCTTTCGCATCAGATAAAAACCAAGGCCGGTAAAGCCGAGAATGAGACAGGATTGGAGCACATGCCAGGACGTATAAGGCACGTAGTCTGTCGGAAAAGGCAGCAGTGAATAGAGAGTTTGCGGAAACAGGCCAATGCCCAGACACAGGACCGAGGAAATGCCCATGCCAAGATACATGTTCCAGGGAATGGGCTTGAGTTCCACCCCACTTTTGGGCTTGGCGAAAAAGGCGAAGTACGGAAGTTTTATACCCACGGAAAGGAAGGTGCCGACGGCGGCAAGCTCCATGCCGAGGGCCAACCAGGTGTGGTGGGCTTCGGCCGCGCCGGCGATGGTCATGGTTTTGGAAACGAAGCCGTTAAAAAGCGGCATACCCGAAATGGACACCGCTCCGACCATGTAGCCGATCATGACCAGGGGCAGGCGCGAGGCCAGCCCGCCAAGTTCGGTGAGTTTCGCCGTACCGGCGGCATACAGCAGACACCCGGCCCCCATAAAGAGCAGGCCCTTGTAGAGAATGTGGGCGTAGGCGTGGGCGCAGGCCCCATCCAGGGTCATGGCCGTGCCGATGCCGATGCCGCACACCATGTACCCCACCTGGGAAACGATGTGGTAGGACAGAATACGCCGGGCATTGTTCTCAATGGTCGCGTAAAAGACGCCGTACAGGCACATGACCACCCCGCCGATGGCCAGGATTTCGAAGCCGGCATAGCCCCGGGCCAGCACGTAGACGGCGGTCTTGGTGGTGAAGGCGCTCATGAACACCGCACCCGTGACCGTGGCTTCCGGGTAGGCATCGGGGAGCCAGGCATGCAGCGGCACAAAGGCAGCGTTGACCAAAAAGCCGATCAAAATGATATAATCGAAGTAGCGGGCGGCGTCAGGCGCTACCGCCGTAAAGGCGAAGGTTCCAAGGGCGGCGTGGCGCAGCAACAAGCCGCCGAGTAAAAACAAGCCACCGAAAATATGGAACAGGAAGTACCGGAAACCGGCGGCCGTGGCCTGGGGCGTATGGCGCAGCCAGATGAGAAACACGGAGCCGATGCTCATGAGTTCCCAGAAGATGAACAGGGTCAGATAGTCGCCGGCAAAAACGCAACCAAACCCGCCGGCCACATAGAGGCAAGCGGCCATGTGCTGCCCCCGGTCGGAGACATGCAGGGCGTAGATGAAGCCAATGAGCGACTGGATGGCGAAAACATGGGCAAAGACCAGGGACAAGGCGTCCACCCGGCCAAGGCTCAGGGTCTGGCCAAGATATTGGATGGAAGCCAGCTCGCGGGCTCCGTCCGGACCAAAGGTCAGCGACACCACCGAAACGATGGCCATGACCGGCGGCGCCAAAAGCAGCCAGCGCCAGATCTGGTACTGTTCCTTTTTAAAGAAGGCCAGGACCAGGGCCAAAGCCAAAAAGCCAATGGAGGGGTGCAGGAAATGGATGCCCGCAATCTGTTCAAGGCCGGCCATTTTGATCCTCCGGGCGCGCAAGCAGGGGGTAGACGATTTTTTTCAGCACGACGACCATGATCACGGCGGCCCCAAGGGAAAAAATCGCCCAAAAACCCGGCAGGCCTTCGCCTGAAAAGTGTGGATGCTCGGGGGTTATAAACAGATTCAGGGCCACAAGCGCAGCCAGAACGATAAATAGCGCCTTTTTCCAGGCCTGGGATCGTTCTCTGGCCCGGTCGAGCCAATCCCCAAGCGATTGCGATTCCCGCATGGCGTCCTCCTTGCATCCGGCCATCAAAAAACAACGTCGCGTTTTTTGAATTTACGCACGGGTTTTCAAACAACTCCCTGTCCGACCGGCGAAACCTCGCCGTGGACTCCCTCGCTCTCCCCTAAAACTTGCCGAACACGTCCACAAACGAGGCAAAGATGTCGGGAAAAAGTCCCAGCGCCACTGAAATAAGCGCGGTCAGACACAAGGGCACCACCATGACCATCGGCGCTTCCTTGAACTGGGAATGATCCACGCCGGGGGCCGGCGGCCGAAAAAAAGCGCGATACACAACCGGCACGAAGTAGCCGGCATTGAGCAGGGTCGAAGCCAACAGGGCCAAAAGTAAAATGTAGTGTTGGGTGCTGATGGCCCCATTGGCCAAATACCACTTGGTCACGAAGCCGGATACCGGCGGCACGCCGATCATGGACAACGAAGCCACGGCAAAGGCGCCGAAAGTGAACGGAAGCTTGCGGCCAATGCCGTCCATCAGCGGTATCTGTTTGAGATGCGTAGCCACGTAGATGGCCCCGGCAGCAAAAAAGAGCGTTATTTTGGCAAAGGCGTGGTTGGCGATATGGAGCAGCCCGCCCTTGACGGCCAGCGGGGAAAGCATGGCCACGCCAATAATGATGTAGGAAAGCTGGCTCACCGTGGAATAAGCCAGCCGGGCCTTCAGATCCTGCTTGGTCAAGGCAATGATGGAGGCGACAACGATGGTGAACGCGGCCAGATAGGCGGTCATCAGGCCAAGGCCAAGCTGCCCCAACAGATCCACGCCAAAACACGAGAGCATGATCCGCGACACGGAGAACACACCGGCCTTGACCACGGCCACGGCGTGCAGCAGGGCCGAAACAGGGGTCGGGGCGACCATGGCCGAGGGCAGCCAGTTATGCAGGGGCATAATGGCCGCTTTGGCCAGACCAAAGAGGAAGAGGAAATAAGTGATGGTCACCAGCGTGGGGTCAGCTCCCGGCGGGAACATGCCGCGCGAGATATCTCCCAGATTGAAATCCAGGGTGCCGCACAGCACATACGTCATAATCATGGCCGGCAGCAAAAAGAGCTTCGATGTCCCCATGAGGTAGACCAGATACTTGCGTGCCCCGTGGTATCCGGCGACGTCCTGGTGGTGGGCGACCAGAGGATAGGTAAAGACCGTAATAACCTCATAAAAGAGGTAAAGCGTGACGATGGTCCCGGAAAAAGCCACGCCGACAGCGCCGAAGATGGCCACGGCAAAACAGAAATAATAGCGGGTCTGCGCGTGCTCGTTGAGGGAGCGCATGTAGCCGACATTGTAGCTGGTGGCGAAAAACCACAAGAAGGTGGCTACCAGGGCGAAAACCAGGGACAGACCGTCCACGGCGAAGCTGAGGGAGACGCCAGGAAAAAAAGTCACGAGATGGTAGGTCCAAATCGTCCCGTCGAGCACTCCGGAAACCATGGAAAAGACGGAGGCAAAGGCCATGGCGGCCGCCGCAAAGGAAACGCCTTCACGGGTATCGGGGTTCTTGCGAAGAACCCACAAGGCAAATGGAGCCAGAAAGGTGATGACCAGGGGCGCAAGCACCCGGGCGCTTTCAATGGTCGTAACGGTGGCGGCCATGGACTACCCCTTCAGTTCGCTGGGGGTATCGGACGCGACATCCCCGAATCGTTTGGAAACCACCAGGACAATGGACAAGATAAGCGTGGCCTCGGCGGCAGCCAGCCCCATGACCAAAAGCGCGCCAAGCTGCCCAAGGACCGCATCCATGGGCGTCAGTTGGGCAGCGGCCACGATGGAAAGGCCCGCGCCATTGAGCATCAACTCCACGCCGATCAGCATGCCGACCAGGGTGCGCCGCACCACCAGGGCGTACAGCCCCAGGCACAGGAGCAGGACGGCCACAACCTGATAGAAGATGATGGGATTCATTTGGCGCCTCGCTTTTCAAAAGCCAGAAGAACGGCCCCGGCCATGGCGGCAAGCAGCACGACGGAAATCAATTCAAAAGCCAGGGTGTAGGGGCCAAGCAGCCCGGCGCCGAGTTGGTCCGGACTGACGTTTTTGGGAGTCGGAAAGCCGGTAACGCCGTATACGGCCAAAAACGGCACGAGAATGCCGGCCGGCACCAGAAAGACAAGAATGCCCCGCAGGGTTGCGGCCAATCCACCTTCTTCGGATTCACCGCCATCGGACGAAGCGCGCGTGAGCATGATGGCAAAAAAGATCAGGACGGTGACGGCTCCGACATAAACAAGGATCTGCATCAGGGCCACGAATTCGGCCAGAAGCAGCAAATAGAGTCCGGCCACGCCGAACAGGGACACGACAAGCCCCAGCATCGCCCTGACCAGACTGGAGGAGGAGACGGCGAGAGCGCCTCCGGCCAGCACAATCAGGGTGTAGAATGCGAAGGCGAACTGACCAAGGTACATTTCATTCATAAGCGCCCCGCTGCTCTCCTCATCACGCTAAATCCTGCTATAAAAAATATGCTGTCCACACAAAAATCCAGACTTATCCAAAATTAAAATAAATTTTTTTGAAAAAAACCCAATAAAAATTGTATCGTAAAAATCAAACAGAGATATTTGCAATGTATGAATATTTTTAAAAAAATGACATGTAAACATCTCAAAATAAAATTAAAAAAATATTTGAAAAATATTTAAGTACAAACAAACTACTATTGTAAAATTTTATTCAAACTAGCGATACCAATGCGTGTTATGACTGCAACGATACGTTAATAACTAAAAAGTTCCAATAATAAAGTATAAAATCATGCAGCGCTACAGTAAAATGTGATTTATTTCACAGACAGCATTGTTCTTTTTATCACAATGTTTCAGATCTTCCGTATCAAACACCCGTTTTCCCTTAAAAGCACGCACTAACCGTGCTAACATTTCAAAGATATGTGCCACGATAACGGGATTCTTTTAAAGCAACGGCCTGACTGCGTCAAGAAAAGAAAAACAAGTTTATCGTAGCAGAGACCATAGGCCGCCGCCAGAGTGTTTCAAGCACAACCACGCTTTCTCACGATATTTCCGTGCCTTTAAATTTTTAATATACTGATATTATTAATTTTTATAAGATATTCCAATATCCAACAAAAAAATCTGCGAACACTGATACAAGGTAATCCTCCGTTGTCTTCTACAAATAGAAAAAATAGATGACCACTGCGATGGGAAACCCCGTAAAAAGGCCTGTAGTACACCGCAGCACGGGCAAAATCCAACCACGCGTGACTAAAAACAATCTGGAGGAAAATTTGACAGCACGGATGCTCTTGGGACCAAAGGGGAATTTTCAAGATTCTCCTGCCGCGCCGCCACCTCCTGCCCCAACCAAACGGAAAGGCGGAAATTTCCTTCGCAGCGAGCGGTCCCATGCACCTGAGGCAGCGGCCCTCTTCCAGGGAGGATAAAAAGATTGCTCCTTGGCGGAACGCCCCCAAAAGAACGCCAGGACACACTGGCGATGCAGGCCGACACCCAAGGATTTGCCGCTGCAAACCGCCCGACAAGAGACTTTTCAACCCTATGCACAACGGTTCATTCTGTGGGGGGTGCATTATTTTTTCCCAAACAATGCCGACTTGATACGCTCCTATTTCCGCGAATCACGCGGTAAAACAGCTCACACACCACACAGAAAGATCTGTCACTGACCAAGTCCCACAAAAAATGTCTCAGGAGGAGGAAAACATCCCATTGCCAGAAGGCCCTTCATGACGTTATAGGTCGCATCGGTCTTGTCCGGGGCAGTGATTTGTTCCCGGAGTTTTTTTAGCGGACACTGGGCCCAAGCCTGAATTTCGCTAAAAAGATACGAACCGCGCCCGAATGCGACCAGCCTAGGCAGGCGGGACTGTTCCCTGGCGTTTTGTTTGTCGATGCCTACACGCCTGGGGACGGTTTTTTTCGTGTCTCGCGGAACGTCTTACAGACCGACGTGACCGCCCTCATCCGGAGGGATAGGCAATCCCGCCGTATATGAAACATTCGGAGCCCTCTTGTCGTTTCCTTCCTTGACCATAGGCGACCTCTTTATCCCCAGGGCCGTCATTCAGGGCGGCATGGGCGTTGGCATCTCGCTTTCCGGCCTGGCCGCCGCCGTAGCCGCATCCGGCGGCTTCGGGGTTATCTCGGCGGCCGGCATTGGCATGAACGAGCCGGATTTCTCCTCGAATTATATCGAAGCCAATAATCGGGCCTTCGTCAGAGAAATCCGGGCCGCCCGCGCTGCTACCACCGGAGCCATCGGCGTCAACATCATGGTGGCCATGGCCAACTTTGCGGAGTTGGTCAAAACAGCCATCAAAGAAAACGTGGACGCCATTTTCTCCGGCGCCGGACTGCCGCTTGATTTGCCGCACTACCTGACCGAGGGATCGCGCACCAAACTTGTGCCCATCGTCTCTTCGGCCCGAGCGGCAGTCATCCTCTGCAAAAAGTGGCTATCGCACTTTGACCGCACGCCGGACGCTTTTGTCGTAGAAGGCCCCATGGCCGGCGGGCACCTGGGATTTAAGGCCGACCAGATCGACAACCCTGCGTTTGTCTTGGAAAAACTCGTCACTGAAGTCGTAGCGGGCGTGACGCCCTACACCGCGCCAAACGGAAAGCCCATACCGGTCATTGCGGCCGGCGGTGTTTACACCGGGACGGATATCCACCGTTTCATCTCGCTGGGAGCGGCTGGCGTCCAGATGGGAACGCGCTTTGTGGCTACGGATGAATGCGACGCCGATGAACGCTTTAAGCAAAGCTACATTGACGCCACAGAAAAAGACGTGGTCATCATCAAAAGTCCGGTAGGCATGCCAGGAAGAGCCATCCATAATGAATTCCTGGAAAGTGCGGCCAGAGGCGAAAAGGCCCCTTCCGTCTGCCCCTACCGCTGCATCCATACCTGCGACTACCAAAAAGCGCCTTATTGCATCACCCTGGCCCTGGCCAATGCCAAGAAAGGACGCCTGAAATACGGATTCGCCTTTGCCGGGAAAAACGCCTGGCGGGTGAGCCGCATCATGCCGGTGGCCGCATTGTTCCGTGAACTCATGGACGAGTACGCCATAGCCGAGGCCTCTTCAGCCTGATTGCCCCTGTGATGCCCGGCCGCGCGGCCCCCGTCGGGACGGCTTCCCCGCTCCCGCCTTTCCCGCGCGGCCCACACACCAAAAATACTCCCACAACCCGCCATAGGCCGGGCGCATTTCTTCGTGGATAAGGGCAAAACGCGCCGCCACCGCCGGTGGCAGATGCGCATCCATGCGTACGTGGTTGGCCTGCATCCAGGTCCGGAACCACCCCAGGGATGCAGATCGAAAATCCACCACGGCAAGGATGCCGCCAGGTCGCAGGTGCATCCTGGCGGCATCCAGAGCTTCCTCGAAGCCGGGATTAAACATAGACAGGGCATACGAGAACACCATCAAATCCACCGACGCCTCAGGTAAGGTCTCCCGGCAGTACGCGGCGCAGGTGAGCCGCACCCGCGAGGCATTTCCCTCGACCGCCCGGGCGGCCCGGCGAAGCATGGGTGGGCAGAGATCAATGCCCGTGATCTGCGCCTTCGGAAACGTCCGGGACAGAAGCGTCAGATTGCGCCCCGTCCCACACCCGACCTCGACGATGTTGGGATCAGCGCTCTCTTCCTGCATCCCCAGGGCCTCGGCGGCCAACCGCACCAATCGGTCACGTCCAAAAAGAAAACTCCAGCGGGTGGCGTCATAAATACGAGCATGCCACGCGTAATATCCCAACAGAGGGTTTGCCGCCCCTGACATCAGACCACCTCCGCCAGATGCTGGCTGCCGTAGGTGCCGACCCGGTCCCGGCCGTGCAGAGGTTCGGTCAGCTCGGGGAAAAAGCGCAGCTTCCGACGTGCCCCGCCGGGCACGAAAGAAACATCAAGTCCGGCCGAACGCATAAGGATTTTGGCTCCCGGAGCGGCCGCCCCCAAGAGAAGCTCCCATTCCTCCGCCAAGGCCTGCGGATTCGAGTGCGCCAGCCAATCCTGATGGTCGAGCAAGATAAAATGGGTATACGGTCCGGGATGCTGCCGCAAAAAATCGCTGAGCGTGCTGGTATGCGTTGCCAGCCGGGAAAGCCGGTGGCGGATGGTGTCGAAATGTTCCTCTTTCAGATACGCCGGACAACATGATCGGGTGTAGCGCCCGGTCATGTAGACGCGCCAAAAATAGTTCTCCGCCATCGGCGCATCGGTAAAGACCCGGCGGATCTTTTCCCGCACAAATCCTTCCAAGCCGCCGGGATGCGTCTCCCTGATAAGGCGGATTTGGGGACGCGGCACCCCAAGCAGGGCCATCACCGCCGGACGACCGACCAGCCACCGGCTCAGACGATCCCAAAACACCGGCTCAATGGCATCGAAAACCCGGCATTGCTCCTCGGGCGTTTGTGCGGCCAGCAACCGGGGAATCTCCCGACGTAGCCGTGGTTTGACGGTGCAAAGGAGCTTGGCAAACGCAAAAGCGACCACGCCTGCTGTCCCATGATAGTAAAAAGAACGCGACAATGCGCCGGACTGGAAGTACCCAATATTGCTGTCCCAAAACGCTGTCGCATAGGGTGGCAAAAATCGCCGCACCCGGGCATACACAGGCAGACAGGCCGCCCCGCCGCCGTCCCCGAAAAATGTAAAGACTTCCTCAAACGTCCCATGGGTGAAAAGCGCCCGCTTAAGCTCCAGCAAGGCATTTTGTCGAAAATTCACATCCACGCAGTCCACACCGGCCGGACCATCCAAAAGATACTCCAGGGCGTTATCCCCGGCCGAGGTGATGACCGCGACCAGGGATTGCGGCCCAAGATCAAGGAGTTGCCGGTCCAGGCGCGGATCCTCCCAGCACGTGTTATACACCAGGCGATTGCCGTGAATCAGTCCAAAAAAAACGTCCTGAAGACGCTGGCCAAGATGTTGCGCCATGTTCATGGATGCCATGTGGTTCAATGCGCTCCTGTTAATCCCTGTATGATCGCGGAGCATGGCGACAGAAAACGACGGTTGGGTGACGCTGGGAAGGCATTCCTATCGCCACGGCGCTCGATTCGTTGCCTGGAAGGACAGCCTTTGGTAGAGCCGCTACGACGTCGCGCCACATGATGTCGCAGAGAACTTTTCTTTCCCACGTCCGGGACGCGCCCCGTTGGAGGATTTTTGCATGTTCGATTCCCTGACTAATTTTTCCTTTTCCTTCGACTTTTTCACTGCCCTTCTCAGCATCGTCGCCATTGACGTGGTGCTTGCCGGCGATAACGCCGTGGTCATTGCCCTGGCCGTCCGCAACCTCCCCCAAAAGACGCGCTACCGGGGCATTCTCTTCGGCGCCGGCGCGGCTGTCATCCTGCGGGTTATTCTGACCTTTTTCGCGGCCAAACTTCTTGATCTGCCTTACCTCAAGCTTGTGGGAGGAGCGCTTATCGCCTGGATCGCGGTCAAACTGTTCGTGGACGGCGGGCAGGAAAAGGAAGGCAAAACCTGTACGACATTTTTGCAGGCCATAGCCACAATCGTCGTGGCGGATCTGGTCATGTCCACGGATAATATCCTGGCCGTGGCCGGGGCTTCCGGCGGCAACCTGCCGCTTTTGATCTTCGGGCTCGGGCTGTCTATCCCCTTTGTGGTCTTTGCCTCGAATATTCTGTCACAGCTAATGGATCGCTATCCGATCATCATTGTCATCGGTGCAGCGGTGCTCGGAAAAGTGGCGGCAGAAATGGTTCTGACCGACGCCTGGGTGACGTCGCAGCTTCTGCCAAGCCCGATGGCCCTCCATGCCGGAGAAATCGTAGGAGCCGTGGGCGTGGTTCTTGTCGGCAAAACATGGATGCGCCTGGCCGCCGCCCGAGCTCCAAAATAACCTCCCCCACCTCAGGGAAACCGGGGGGCACCATGCCCCCCGGCACGGGCCAGGGCGGAACCCTGGCCGGACTCGGACCGCGTCCTTTTTGCCCCCGCTCTCGGGCGCTATGCGGAAAGCCCGCCCAGACAGATATATTTCATAACCGCGTATTCATCGACGCCGTAGCGCGACCCCTCCCGGCCAAGCCCACTTTCTTTGACGCCGCCAAACGGCGCTTCGGTATTGGAAATCAGGCTCTCATTCACGCCGACCATGCCATATTCCAACGCTCCGGAGACTCGGAAGGCCCGGCCAAGATCGCGGGTGTAGCAGTAGGCCGCCAAGCCATATGCGGTATCATTGGCTGCCGCGATGGCTTCTGCTTCTGTTTCGAACTTAAAGATGGGGGCCAGGGGCCCAAAAATCTCCTCACGCGCGAACAGCATGTCCCGGGTGGCATTGACGATAATCGTCGGTTCAAAAAAATTCCCGCCAAGGGCATGAGGTCCGCCGCCGCATACCACACACGCCCACCCTTGGCGATCGCGTCGGCCACGTGGGCCTTAAGACGAGCAACCGCGTTACCGTCGATCAACGGTCCCTGGTTGATGCCGGGCGTCAGACCGTCACCGACCCTGAGTTCTCCGACAGCCCGGGTCAGCTTTTCCACAAAGGCATCGTGGCAGCCAGACTGGACGTAAAATCGATTGGCGCAAATGCAGGTCTGACCGGAGTTGCGATATTTACTGGCCATGGCCCCGGTCACGGCCGCGTCCAGGTCGGCATCGTCGAAGACAATGAAGGGCGCATTGCCGCCAAGCTCCATGGAAACTTTTTTAACCGTGGCGGCGGACTGGGCGAGCAACATTTTTCCCACTTCCGTGGAACCGGTAAAACTGATTTTGCGCACGATCGGATTTTCGGTCAGCTCCGCGCCAATGGCCCGGGCATTGCCTGTGACGATATTGATAACGCCATTTGGAATCCCGGCGCGAAGCGCTAATTCCCCAAGAGCCAAGGCCGAAAACGGCGTCTGGGAAGCAGGCTTTATCACCACGGGGCAACCGATGGCGAAGGCCGGACCGACCTTACGGCCAATCATGGCCATGGGAAAATTCCAGGGCGTGATGATACCGCACACGCCAACCGGCTCACGGGTCACCAACATCTGTTTGCCGGCCCAGGGGGCAGGCACCACATCGCCATACACGCGCCGGGCCTCTTCTGCGAACCAACGCAGAAAGCCCGCGCCATACACGATTTCGCCGGCAGCCTCGGCCAGGGGTTTGCCCTGCTCCAGGGTCATGAGCCAGGCCAAATCCTCCTTGGCAGCCAGAATAAGATCGTACCACCGCAAGAGCAGGTCCGCCCGCTCAAGCGCCGTCCTGGCCCGCCAAGCTGGCCAGGACTTCTCGGCTGCGACCACGGCCTTGGCCGTTTCGGCCCGACCGCATTTGGGGACATAGCCGATACGTTCGCCGGTAGCCGGATTGTCCACAGCGATCACCGCATCGTCATCGGCCGGCACCCACTCCCCATCAATCAAACACGCCTGACGCAACAATGCTGCATCCTTAAGTCGCATCGTCCTACCTCCCTGCAGGCTCCGATGAAGGAGCTGCAATCCTGCCCCTGGGTATCGCGAAAATTCCCTTTGTCACAACACATTTTCCGAAACATTCCGCTCTTAGCCTTTTAAAAAGACGTTGCATCGGACAATCGCCCCTGACCTGATATCCCTGAGTCCCGGTTACCCCAAAAAACGGCATCTCCCCGGGAACTGCGGAACAAATCCTTCCCCTATGGGCCTTCTTCTACAATTCTGTCGCTAAAGAGAATACAATTTTGTCTCAACGTTTTTCCCTGTTTTTGAAAAATATTAAATTTCAATGAGATACGCTGTGGCACGTTCTTTGTACAGTCTCGCTCGTCCTGGTGCATGGTGACCGGGGAAAGGAGCGTTATGGAACAGGCAATCTTCGAAGAACGGCGAGACCAGATCCATCGCACAGGCGACGGGCCCTTTGAGCTGGCCTGCAACCGTGACAGTCTGGCCGGAGCTGTCTCCCAGCGGGCCTGCGTATTTTGCGGATCGCGTGTCGTGCTCTACCCCATAGCCGATGCCCTGCATCTGGTGCATGGCCCCATTGGCTGCGCCGTCTATACCTGGGATATTCGGGGCGCGCTCTCCTCGGGGCCGGAGCTGCACCGTCTGAGTTTTTCCACGGATCTCCAGGAAAAAGACGTGATTTTCGGCGGCGAAAAGAAACTCAAAGCCGCCCTGCTGGAATTGATCGAACGCCATAAGCCCAAAGCCGCCTTCGTCTATGCCACCTGCATCGTGGGCATCATCGGTGACGACGTGGCGGCAGTGTGCCGAAGCGTGGCGGCAACAACCGGCATTCCGGTCATCCCGGTTCAGTCCGAAGGCTTTAAGGGCAACAAGCGCGAAGGCTACCTCGCCGCCTGCCGGGCTCTGTTCACCCTGGCCGGCACAGGGGATGTCTCGGATGTCAGCCCTGTCTCCTTAAATATTTTGGGCGATTTCAACTTGGCCGGCGAAATCTGGATCATTCGCGACTACTTCAAGCGCATGGGCGTCGAGGTCGTGGCCAATATCACCGGCGACGGCCGGGTCGAGGACGTCAAGCGGTGCCACGGCGCAGCCCTAAACGTCGTGCAGTGTTCCGGATCCACCATGGAACTGGCCAAAATGATGCAGGAAAAATTCGGCATCCCGTTTATCCGGGTTTCCTATCTTGGCATCGAGGACATGGCCGATTCCCTTTACGCCGTGGCCGAGCACTTTAAGGATCGCGCTCCGGGCATCATGGAACGCGCCCAGCAGGTCGTCCGTGAAGAACTAGCCGTGCTGCTGCCCAAGCTCAAGGAGTACCGCAAGGATCTGGAAGGCAAAAAGGTAGCTATCTACGTCGGTGGCGCGTTCAAGGCCTTTTCCCTGATCAAGGCCTTCCGACATCTTGGCATGAAGGTCGTGCTCGTCGGCTCCCAGACCGGCACCAAGGAAGATTACGAGGAGCTGGCCACAATTTGCGATCCGGGCACCGTCATCGTCGACGATTCCAATCCCCTGGAACTTTCGAAGTTCGTCCGGGAACTCGACGTGGATCTCTTCGTCGGCGGCGTCAAGGAACGGCCCATAGCCCACAAACTCGGCGTCGGATTTTGCGACCACAACCATGAACGTAAGGAAGCGCTCGAAGGCTTCGTCGGCATGCTTAATTTCGCCAAGGAAGTCCACGCCTCGGCCACGAGCCCCATCTGGCGTTTCGTGCCCCGCCGCGAGGCCCTGATCAAGAAGGGAGAAGGCATATGAGCGACTCGCCCTATATTTCGACCACCAACGCCTGCAAACTGTGTACGCCGCTTGGCGCGGCCCTGGCCTTCCGGGGCGTGGAAGGAGCCATCCCCTTTCTGCACGGTTCCCAGGGATGCGCCACCTACATGCGCCGGTATATTATCAGCCATTTCCGGGAACCCATGGATATCGCCTCCTCGGCCCTCGGCGAAAAGCAGGCCGTCTTTGGCGGTGGGCCGAATCTGAAAAAAGGCATCCTCAACGTCATGTCCAAGTACGGGGCAACAGTGGTCGGCGTGGCCTCCACCTGCCTGACCGAAACCATCGGCGACGACGTGCCCCGCTTGCTGTCGGAATTCCGCAAGGAATTTGCCGACCTGCCTCTGCCCGAAATCGTCCACGTCTCGACGCCGAGCTACGCCGGCACCCATATGGAAGGCTGGCACGCGGCCACAGCCGCCCTGGCCGCCCAGCTCGTGCGGGAAAAGGCCCCGGCGACGCGGCGCGTCAATCTTATCCCCGGCTTCGTCTCTCCGGCCGATCTGCGCTATTTCAAGGAAATCCTGGCCGACTTCGACGTGGCCGCGACCATCCTGCCCGACATCTCGGAAACCATGGATCGCCCGGCCCTGCTCGACTATGAAAAAATCCCCAAAGGGGGCACCACCCTGGCCGCAATCCAGGCCATGTCCGGAGCGCTGGGCTCCATCGAGTGTGGTCGGGCCGACCATATGGCCGAAACCGCCGGCGCCAACCTCAACCGCCGTTTTCAGGTGCCCAATCACCGCATCGGCACCCCCATCGGCATCCGCGAATCGGATATTTTCTTCGAAACCCTTGAACAGCTCACCGGCCGGACAACGCCGGATAAATACCGCGACGAACGCGGCAGACTGGTGGATGCCTACGTGGACGGGCACAAGTATGTGGCCGGCAAACGGGCCATTGTGTATGGCGAAGAGGATTTCGTCATCGGCATGGTGGCCTTCTTGGCCGAAATCGGGGTCAAACCGATCTTGGCGGCAACAGGGGCCACCTGCAAAAATTTCAAGGCTGCCCTGGCCGAAGTGACGGCCGGCATCCTGCCAACACCTCCTGAAGCCCGTATGGGAGTCGATTTCCACGACATCGCCGAACAGGCCGGCGAGCTGGCTCCGGATATCCTCGTCGGTCATAGCAAGGGCTATCGCTATGCCAAGGCCATGGGCGTGCCGCTTCTGCGGGCCGGTTTTCCCATCCACGACCGCTTCGGCGGCCAGCGCATGCTGCACGTCGGCTATCGTGGCACCCAGGAACTTTTCGATCGTCTGGTCAATACCATCCTCGAACGCAAGCAGGAAGACAGCGCTGTGGGTTACAGCTACCTTTAAAGGAGTGCGACATGACCACCAAAGACCTTTCCAAGCATCCCTGTTTTAACAGGGAATCCGCCGGGACCTGCGGCCGTGTGCACCTGCCCGTGGCCCCCAAGTGCAATATCATGTGCAACTTCTGCAATCGAAAATACGATTGCGTGAGCGAATCGCGTCCGGGTGTGACCAGCGCCGTGCTGTCTCCCGAACAGGCCGTGCTCTACATGGAGCATGTTCTGGAAAAGGAGCCGCGCATCACCGTCTGCGGGATTGCCGGACCGGGCGATCCCATGGCCAACCCGGAAAGCATGGTGACCATCCGGTTGCTTAAGGAAAAGTTCCCCCAGATGCTTTTCTGCCTGTCCACCAACGGGTTGGCTCTGCCGCCCCATGCCGCCGAGCTGGCGGAACTCGGAGTCACCCACGTGACGGTGACGGTCAATGCCGTGGATCCGAAAATCGGTGGTCGCATCTATGCCTGGGCCCGCGACGGTAAGGTCATCCATCGCGGCGAGGCCGCAGCCAGACTGTTATTGGAGCGCCAGCTCGAAGGCATCAGAATCCTGAAAGAGCATGACGTCATCGTCAAGTCGAACACCATCGTCATCCCCGGCGTCAACGACCAGCATGTCCTTGAGGTGTCCAAAACCTTGTCGGGTCTTGGCGTGGACATTCAAAACATCATGCCGCTTTTCCCGGTGGCCGACACGGCCTTTGCCGAAGTGCCCGCCCCCTCGCACGAACTGATCAAGGAATTGCGGGACAAGGCCGAACCCCTGCTGCCCCAGATGAGCCATTGCCGCCGCTGCCGGGCCGACGCCGTCGGGCTTTTGTGCCATGACCGTTCGGGAGAGCTGTCGGAATTGCTGGGCAGTTGTTCCCGGAGCGTTCCGGGCGCGGATCTTGCCGCCCGCCCCTATGTGGCCGTGGGCACCCGCGAGGGCATGCTGGTCAATATGCACCTGGGCGAAGCCCACAAATTTCAGATCTGGAAAAAAGACGGCGACGGTTTTGCCTTCGTCGAAGACCGTTATGCCCCGGAACCGGGATCCGGCCCCAAACGCTGGGAGGACCTGGCCACGCTCCTTGCGGATTGCCGGGCGGTCCTGGTGGCGGCCTTCGGCGAAACCCCGCGCAAGGTGCTGACGGAATCCGGCGTGTTGCCCTACGAATGTTCGGGCTTTGTGGAAACGGCTCTGGCTGAAGTGTACAACGCCGGCGACCTGTCCCGACTGAAAAGTCGGCGTAAAGGGCTGGGCAAGGCCTGCTGCGGCGGAGGCGACGGCGAAGGTTGCTGAGGCTTCCGGCGTCCCGCGCGCACATCTGCAAAAACGCAAGCGGTCTCCCTGTATCGGGTCGGAGACCGCTTGCGTTTTTTTGACAATGCCATGGTCCTGGCCTACAAATACATACATGGCGTCAGGTCCCTGCCAGACGCGTATGCCCCGAACCCAAACCACATCGATCGACGGCTGTCTGCGTTGCTCGATACCGCTTCCAACCTATGCAAAACGGTGCAACCAGCCTCTCGCCGACAACCGAAGATCGGCATCCCTTCCACCATGCGGCCACGCGCACAGCCTACCGCGTTCTTGGCGTGTATTCCCGCGCCATGCCGACAGAGACGTGGTTGGAAGAGCAACTGACACCGCCACAGAGATGGCTTGTGCGCCGTATCGACGATGAAACCTATTGCACCCAGGCCCTCAATGCCAATGATGTGCCCTCCGGTCCCCTGACGGCCATCACCAAAGGCGAATTTATCCGCAACTACCGGCTGGAGCCGGGGTATTACGAAAAACGCTGTCTTCCGTTCATTGACTCCCTCAATAAAAAAATGGACCAGGCCGAACGATGCCTGACCGCAGGGAATCTGGACGGAGCGAAAAAGGCTTTCGGCAAGGCTCTGTTGCTTGACGCGCAAAACCCCAGAGCCAATATCGGGCTCGGGCACATCGCACTCCAGCGGGAGAGCGGAAAAAAACTCGCCGCAACGCTGCGTCGCCTCCTCACAATAGAGACCTTGTTCCAAGGACAGGAGCGCCAACAGCTCAACGCCTTCGCCATCCGCCTGCGCAAGGCGAAACGCTACGCCGAAGCCCTGGCTTTTTACGCCAAGGCCCTCAAACAAAACGAGGCTGATGAGAATCTGCATTTCAACGTCGCCCGTACCCTGGCTGAGGCCGGCAAAATCGCAGCGGCAAAACGCCATGTCAGACGGGCTCTCGAACTGCATCCCGACTTTCCTCAGGCCCACCGTCTCCTCCACGGGCTTGAACGTCATGAACAGGCGATAGCGACCGATACCAGGCTCGCGACCCTGCAGGATGATACGTCTTCCGGAGAGCGTAGCGCATGACCCGCCGCATCCCCTCCCATTTTCAATGCCCCCCCGGCACCCGGGTTGTGCTCCAGGTCACAGGGATGCCGGATAAGCTGCCGACCATCTGCGTGGGGCAGAGCCAGGGCCGGTTCGTTATTGTCCAATTGCCGACCGCATCCGAAACGGGACGCGAAATATTTTATCAGATGCTGTACCCGGAAAATGAGGTGATCGGCCGTTTTTTATATGAGGGTACGGTGGTTGGTTTTTCAGCCCGCTGCATCAAAAGCATCCAAATTCCCTTCCCCCTGCTGTTCCTGACGTTTCCCGACAGACTCGAAACACTGACCTTGCGCAAACACCGCCGCATCGCCTGCTGTCTGCCCGGACAAGCCGCTTTCGCCGGAGAATCCTTTGAAGGTATGATTCTGGATCTGAGTCTCTCCGGCTGTCAGTTCTCGGCGTCCTTTGGTGAAAAAACCCCGGCAGTGGCCATTGATGATCCGGCGGAGTTGCAATGCGGTTTGTTCGGTCCGGAAAACTGGGGCCGGCTGCCCTGTTCCGTCATGCGTGTCGCCGTTGCCGGTCGAAGGGTGGAGATCGGACTTAAATTTCGGGACATCCCCCGCGAAACCCGGGACGCCTTGTTTGCATATCTTGAGGGAGCCTTGTCCATCCTCGGCTGAAACATCCCCTCCCAACGCCGCAACGCCAGAGAGGGACACTCCTTTATATAAAAGCGTGACACTCTATACATTACAATATCCTTACCGTAGAAATAAAGACAAAATTGCTGCGGCTTGTTCTGCAAATGCAAGCCCTGCCACATACGCCACGCCCCATATAGAGACGTAACACCATGCTTGACGCCAATATTCTGCCGCCCCTGGTCCTGACGCTCAAGGTCTCGGCCTTGGCGACGGCTTTGGCGACCATTCCGGCCGTGGCTCTGGCTCGATGGGCCTGTATCCGGCAATTTCCCGGACGGGATCTGCTCGACGCCATTTTGACCCTGCCCATGGTGCTGCCCCCCACGGTCCTTGGTTACTACATCATTGTCATACTGGGTCGCCGGGGAATCATCGGCTCCTATCTGTGGGACTCCTTTGGGATTTCTATCATGTTTACCTGGCAGGGCGCTGTGGTGGCCGCCGCTGTCGTGGCCTTTCCGCTGGTGTACCGCTCGGCCCGGGCGGCCTTTGAAGGCGTCGATTCCAATCTGGAAAACGCCGCCAGAACGCTTGGGGCCTCGGAAATAGCCATTTTTTTCCGAATTTCCATGCCCTTGGCCCTGCGGGGGCTCGTGGCCGGCGTCATGCTGGCCCTGGCCCGAGCCATGGGTGAATTCGGAGCCACGCTGATGGTGGCCGGCAACCTGCCCGGCAAGACCCAGACGTTATCACTGGCAGTCTACAGCGCGACCCAGGCCGGCAATGACACACTGGCCAATGAGCTGGTGCTTCTCATCTCCGGAGTCTGTGTGGCGCTGCTCGTCGTCGTGGCCAAGATTGTCAAACCCAAAGCATGATGGAAGGAGGAGGATGACGATGCGTAAGATTCTGTTGTCTCTGGCCCTGGTCCTGGCCATGGCCGTGCCCGCCCGGGCGGCCGACCTGACCATTTCGGCCGCAGCGAGCCTGACCGACGCCTTTAACGAAATCAAGACCGCCTTCGCCAAGGATCATCCGGGCGTGAATGTCGTCTTCAATTTTGCCGCTTCCGGGGCGCTGCTGTCCCAGATTGAGAAAGGCGCACCCGTCGACATCTTTGCCTCGGCCGATCAGAAAACCATGGATATGGCCGCGGAGAAAAAACTGGTCGATACGGCCACGCGCGTCAACTTTGTCCAAAACGCCCTGGTGCTGGCCGTACCGGCTGGCAATCCGGCAAAGATCAAAGACGTGGCCGGCCTGAAGGCCGCTTCGATCAAACGCGTGGCCATTGGCAATCCCGATTCCGTGCCGGTTGGCCGCTACACCAAGGCAGCCCTGACCAAGGCCGGTGACTGGGATGCTCTCGCCCCCAAATGCATCATGGCCGAATCCGTACGGCAGGTGCTTGACTATCTGGCGCGCGGCGAAGTGGATGCCGGTTTCGTGTACAGCACCGACGCCAAGCAGGGCGGCGACAAAGTGGCGATCGTGACCGAAGTGCCGGTTGAAACGCCGGTCAGCTATCCCATCGCCGTGTTGACCAGCTCCGCCGACAAGAAGGACGCCGCCGCTTTCGTGGCTTTCGTGACTAGCCCCAAGGGGCAGGAAATCTTGGCCAAGTACGGTTTCAAAAAGCCCTAAGGGCACAACAGGCGGGTTCCCTGGAAACGGCGAAATGCGTTTTGGGGAACCCGCCCCTCCCGCCAAACCCTGCAACCACCTGGAACACCGCATGCGCATCACCGTCGACATTCAAAAGGCCTACCATTCGGCCGCCCGGGATTTTCACCTGGCCTCGACGTTTGCCACAACGGATAACCGCGTGGTGTTGTTTGGTCCCTCAGGATCCGGAAAAACCCTGACCTTGCGGGCCATCGCCGGCCTGATGCGACCGGATGCCGGTACGATCACCCTCGACGGCCGGGTGCTCTTTGACGCGGCGAACAAACACTTCGTGCTGCCTCGTGAACGAAGAATCGGTTATGTGTTCCAGGACTATGCTCTGTTTCCCCATCTGACCGTACATCAAAATGTGGCCTTTGCCCTTTCTCCCTGTTGGGGCCGTCTGACCAAAGAGGAAAACGAACGGGTTGACGCCATGCTGGAACTGTTCGGTATCGCCGCCCTGACGGGACTGCGCCCATCCCGCATTTCCGGGGGACAACGGCAACGGGTGGCCCTGGCCCGGGCGTTGGCCAGCCAACCCAAGGCCCTTTTGCTCGACGAACCCTTTTCAGCCCTGGATATTCCCCTGCGCCAGCGGGTGCGGGCAGAGTTGGCCGGTATTTTAAACCGCCTGGATATTCCGCTTGTCATGGTCACCCATGATCCGGCCGATGTGGCCTTTTTCGGCGGCGATGTTGTCAGCTACGCCGAAGGCAAAGTGCTCGACATGCAGCCCGCAGACGTCATGCGCCGGTCCATGGTCCGGGTGGCTTAAAACACGTTGACGCTGCATCCGGGGAAACGTACGTTGTCAGGCATTAACTCTCAGGAGTTTGCCCATGTCGCTTATTACCCCGAGCACAGTAGCTACAACGCCCTTGACCTTCGCCAACATCGACAGCGCCCTGGCCGTCGTGGCGGACGCCGCATACCGTGACAACACAAGCCTTATTTCCACGCTGCAAGCGGCCGGACTGACCCAACTCGACCTGACCGGCGACGGCAACGGCACCTACGAAAGTAAAAATGCCGCGTTTGACGCCTGGACCACAGTCGTAAATGGACAGCCTGCTGCGGTTATTGCCTTTCGCGGCACCGATGACATCAATTATTCCCTTGACGGCGCAAGCGCCTACGCCCAAAGCGCCGATGCCGCCTATTGGTTTAACACCACAGGCTATTACGACCTGCTATCCAACGGCATCAAAAGCTTTGATAACGCCGTTTCCGCACTCGGCATCCATCAGGTCTATGTCACCGGGCATAGCCTCGGCGGAGGCGCCGCCCAGGTCTATATGGCCGACCACGCCAATACGGCCAATACCAATTACACGTCCGTCGTCTTCGGTTCCCTGGGCGTTTCGGGCGGAACGACGCCCACAACGACCGATGCGCGTATTACGGATTTTGCCGACGATGCGGATTATGCCAATTCCATCGGTGTGCAGACGGCCGGGCTCACCATCACTGCGAACACCACGCCCCAAGTCAGCAGTGCGCCGGACCTGTCAAGCATCCTGAGCGATCCGGCATCCTACCTCGTCTATCATTCCATGAGCCTGTTTGCCGCCGATGCCGCCGCCTATGATGCGGCCAAAGTCGGTATCCCGTCGACGGACGTCACAACGTTCTTCACCGCTACGGCGTATCTTAACGGCCTCCCCCTGACCGTCACGCCATTTTAGGGACGCGATGTGGCGGGAGCGCCACGCCCGGCGGGAAGCTGCGCGACAGCTTCTCGCCTCGTCCAAACGGCTACTTTTCCCTGGGCTTCCGGCCAAAACCGATAGCCCCGACCGGACACGAATCCAGACAATCCCCGCAGTTGGTGCAATTGACTTCCTCGGGTCGCGTGACCATCTCACAAACCCGTGTGCATTTGCCGCAGCCATTGCAGGCCGATGTCTTAAATACCTTCAAAAAAGACAGCCCCTTGACCGCTTCCAGGACGCCGCCCGTCGGGCAGGCGAAGCGGCACCAGGCTCCGGCGGCCAGCAGCCCCAAGGCGAGGAACCCGAGCACCACCGCCGACCGCACCAACCACAACAAATTGGCATGCTCAAACGTCAGGGCGACGGATTCGAAAAAGCCCCCGATCCGGATCGGTACATCAGCCCGGGGCTGCCCCATGGCATAAAAAACAAAGAGTCCGACAACCAACGCCAAATATTTTCCAGCGCCGGCCACGCGAATCAGCGCACTGCCCCACTTACGGCCAAACGGCGCGAACTTACCTAAAAGCTGCACGGCAAGCCCGCCGGGGCAGGCCCAACCGCAAAAAGCCCGGCCGGCAACCACCGCCGAAAGCGGCAACAACAGCCAAAACCCCCAGTACATGGAGACAAGCCGTCCATGGCAGGTGATTACCGGGCAATTCTGGCAACTCACGTACGGCACGACAAACGGACAGCGGAGCACACCATACAGTGACCACTGCCCCAATACGGCCGCGCCAACCACCTGGACCAGCCGTCGCCGCAGGACACGCAGACGTCCAGCCACCCCGCTTTCGGCCATGGCGCTCTCAGACATCTTTGACTCCGTATTTTTCCACCAGTTGACGTCCTTTCTCCGAAAAAGCCGGCACAAATCCATGCTGCTCAAACGCGGCCTGTCCCTCCGGCGACGTAAGATACCTGACGTAAGCCTCGGCCAACGGTTTGTTGACGGCGCTTGTCATCACGCCAACCGTAAAAGTCATGGGCGGCGGCGGGAACAACCCTTCGTCGATATTGACGACTTCCATACGTCCGGTAAAGGCCGGTAACTTTGTGACCCGATATTCCACAATCGACACGTCGCCCCGGCCGGACAAAATGTCGTCCATGGTTCGCTGCACGCAACTTCCCATGGTCACCGCATTTTTTTGGGCGGCCTCAAGAATGCCGGCCTTTTCAAGGATCTTAAGGGCGGCCGCGCCCCCCGGAGGCGAGGCTTCCGGGGCCAGGACCACCCGGACGCCCGGACGAGCCATGTCCATTACGTTTTGAATGCCGGCCGGATTGCCTTTGGGCGTCACCAACACATAGCGGGTAAAACACAACGGCATAAACGAAGCCATTTTACCGGATTGGCGCAATTTTTTCGCCAGATCGAGCACCCGCCCGGCAAAGACGTCGGCCGTGGCCGACCCCAGAAGGGATTTGCCAAGAGCTGCGGCAAATGCGCCGGTATAGGCCACTTTGACGCCATGAGCCGCCTCGAAGGCCACATTGGCCGGCATCATGGCCTCAGCCAGCCCACCACACGACCAGACCCGGAGGATCTCGCCGGATGTCTGCGCCTGGACAGGCGACGCCGCACAAAGCGCCCCACACGCAGACAGAGCCGCTGTTTTCAAAAATTGCCGGCGCCCCGGACTTGTCGCTTTTTTCTCCATTGCCTCCCTCCACAAAACCACGTTCGAACGACAAAAGAATTTTTCTTCGTACGTGGTTTCCCCGGGACGATCCAATAGCCTTGCCCAATTGGATAGACTGTATTGGATTGTACAGCTCTATGGGAATAACCTTGCGCCAAAGACCTGAGGAGGGAGTCTTCCCCAGGCATGCAGAAACGCTTGGAAGAATGCACTGCGGCCGCTTCCCTCTTGACAGGGGGCGGATCTGACCCTATGGACAGATGAGGAGATCATCAGACGATGCCATCCAGACTCAGCCCCGTTCGTTCACGCAAACTTTGCGATTTGGTCATCCAGCAGATCCAGGAAAAGATCTCACTGGGCATCTTTCAGCCGGGGGCGAAAATCCCGACCGAGCCCGTGCTTATGGCCCAATTGGGCGTTGGTCGGTCCACCGTGCGCGAGGCTGTGCGTGTGTTGGTCAATGCCGGACTCTTGGAAGTCCGCCAAGGCGACGGTACCTATGTGCTGGACCGCAAGACCGGTCACGAACCTCTGGAATACCGCCTGCGCCGGGCAACGACCCAGGAAATCCACGAGGTGCGCCGCATTATTGAGGTGGAAACCGCCCGTCTCGCCGCCCTAAACCGCACCCAGGCCGACATCGACGCCATGCACGACTGCTTGGCCCAAAAACGCGACGCCCAGGCCGCCGGCAACGTACACGGCTACGTCACGGCCGATATCGCCTTCCATTCCGCCGTGGCCGCCGCCAGCGGCAATAGTCTTCTTGCCGATCTCTACCGTAGTTTCTGCATGGTGTTTCAGGATTTTTTGGACACCCTCATTGCTGACCGGGGCGTCAATCAGTACCAGGACCACATCCACAACGGACTGCTCGACGCCATTGCCGCACAAGATCCGGCCAAAGCCGTGGAATTTGCCATGGAAGCACTGGATCGGACTACCAGCGACGCCAAGGCCCTGGAATCCTAGCCGCCTGGAATGCGGCGCGGGAAGGGTCTTTTTTTATATTGACACAGTAACATCAGATGATAAGACGCCTGCCCACCCGAAACACGCGGGCAACCCGGTCGGACGGACGTACCCACCAACCGGCAATGCATGGAGCCGTTATGCGTATCCCCCGATCCATCCTGTACATTTTATTCCCAGCCTTCCTGTGTTATTATGCCGCGGTCGCCGATGCGGCCCTCCAGGGCCGGGGGCTTGGCGCACGCCCGGCCGCCATGCCAAGTTTCAGCCGGATCATGCCGCATCTGTCCCTGCCGTCCCAGATGACCGACGCCGTGTCCGAAGCTGTCAATGACCTGCGCACAGCCATCATCACCTCGCGCCTTATGCAGGAATCCCTGCCGGATCCTGAACAGGAACGCCGGGATTTCGTCGCCCTGTGGGCCGATCTGCAACCCGCCAGGACCATGGCCACCCCCGAACGCCTCGAAAAGGATCCCGGCGCTTCGATCCTGATCCCGGGCCAGGACTAAGAGCTTTTCGGGACGTCGCAATCGCACGGATGCACTCGCATCGGGGACCACAGCGGCGGCGGTTTCTGTCGCCCGATGCAACCGATTGCCCAGGTCATCCCCCGCCGCAAAAAAATCCCGGAGCCACTCCGGGGAGCAGGATAAAACGCCTGCTATTTCATCGAAATACAAATCACTTTTCTCCCGCTCCCTTGACACCCCCCTTTTGGATTGTTACCCGTTTGGCACTCTGGTTTGACGAGTGCCAAACGAGGACGCGACATGGCCCTTCTTGACCGCGAACGGGAAGTTCTCACCACCATTATCGAAGCCTATATCGGAACGGCTTCGCCAGTGGGGTCGCGCGCCGTGTCCAAGCAAAGCCCGCTCGGGCTTTCCCCGGCCTCCATCCGTAACATCATGGCCGACCTGACCGAGGCCGGCTATCTGGACCAGCCCCACACCTCAGCCGGACGAGTGCCGACAGCCAAGGCCTTCCGGTTCTACCTCAATGAGGTCATGCGGCTGACCCCCCTGTCGGAAGACCATAAACGACGCATCACGGACAACCTGTCCACGGCGGGGCTTGAACTGGAAGACCTGCTGCGTCAGGCCTCGCGGTTGCTTTCGGGACTTTCGCTCCAGGTTTCCATGGTCATTGCCCCGAATCCCGACGGCGCCTGCTGGAAGCGCATCGATTTTTCGCTGCTCAATCCGGGTCTGGTCATGGTGCTGCTCGTCCTGCAAGGCGGCATGGTGCGCAAACGCGTCATCGAAACCACCCCTGAACTCACGGCGGATGATCTGATCAGTTGCGCCAATTATTTAAACCATCTCTTCACCGATCTGCCGGTGACCGAGGTCCGCGCCCGGCTCGTGCGCGAGGTGGAAGAGGCCAAACGGTCTTTAAACGCCCTTTGTCTGCGGGCGCTCACCATGGCCCGATCCGCCTTTGAATTGGAACGCGAGGCCGCCAGCGCGGTCATTGTGGATGGGACGCCAAATATCCTGTCCCAGCCTGAATTTACCGATGGCGAGCACATGCGCGAACTCATGCGCGTGCTCGAAGAACGCACGATCCTGCTCGAACTGCTGGACAAAACCGTAAATGAACTTAAAACGGTTATAACTATTGGCGGCGAGTCGGCCCAGGTGGCCCTGGCGGATCTTGGAGTCATCACCGCACCCTATGGCACGGGATCGCATCCATTGGGCGCCATCGGTCTTATCGGCCCCCTGCGCATGAACTACGCCAAGCTGGTGCCTGTGGTGAACTTCACTGCCAGCACCCTGACCCGGCTTCTCGACCGGCATTTTTAACCGTACGACACCGCGCCTGGTGTAAACCGGCCCCGGCCGGACTTTTTTGTGCGCCCGGCGTATTTTTGTGGAGGAACCATGGCCCCCGATGAAAAGCTTCCTGACCCCTCGCAGACCTCTCAAGAAACGGCCGAGGCCCAGGCGACCACTCCCGAGCAAGAGCTCGAACGCCTGCGAGCCGAACTGGTCGCCGAATCCGACCGACGCCTACGCGCCTTGGCCGAAGCTGAAAATCTCAAGAAACGCCTCCTGAAGGAAAAGGAAGATTTTCAAAAGTACGCCACGGAAAACCTGCTCACCGAGCTGTTGCCGGTACTCGATCATCTTGATCTGGCCCTGGCCCACGGCCGGTCCAACGAAGTCTGTAAGGACTTCATGGTCGGCGTGGACATGACCCGCAAGGCCTTTCTCGACATCCTGAGCCGCCATGGCGTGGCGGAATTTGGAGAAAAAGGCGACCCCTTCAATCCCGAAGCCCATGAAGCCCTCGGGATGCTCAGTCTGCCCGATCTTCCGGAAGATGCCGTGGCCCAGGTGGTGCAACGGGGCTACACCCTGCGCGGTCGCCTGCTGCGCCCGGCCAAAGTCATGGTCAACAAGGCCGGATAGACAGGCTTTTTTTCTGGTTGTCCCCTTTACTGGCTTAAAACGGGCATTATATACCTGCCTGTCACACGAGAACTATTCGCCAAGCGGCGGAAGATCATACAGGAAACACAAGGAGGAAAGGCTATCATGGGTAAAATAATCGGGATCGACCTCGGGACCACGAACTCCTGCGTCTACGTTATGGAGGGGAAGGACCCGAAGTGCGTCACCAACCCCGAAGGCGGCCGCACCACCCCGTCCATCGTGGCCTTTACCAAGGAGCGGCTGGTCGGCGAAATCGCCAAACGCCAGGCCGTCACCAATCCCGAGCGCACCATTTTCGCCATCAAGCGTCTGATGGGACGCCGGTTCGACGGCCCGGAAGTATCCCGCTGGCTTGGACATTGCCCGTATAAAATTGTCGAGGGCGCGGGCGGCGACGCCTACGTCGAGGTCGAGGGCAAAAAATACAGTCCGGCGGAGATCTCGGCCATCATCCTCGGCAAGCTCAAAAAGGATGCGGAAGCCTACCTTGGCGAGGAAGTCACCGAAGCCGTCATCACGGTTCCGGCCTACTTTAACGATGCCCAGCGTCAGGCCACCAAAGACGCCGGCCGCATCGCAGGCCTTGAAGTCAAACGCATCATCAACGAGCCCACGGCCGCTTCCCTGGCCTACGGCTTCGATAAGAAATCCAACGAAAAGATCGCCGTTTTCGACCTTGGCGGCGGCACGTTCGATATATCCATCCTCGAAGTCGGCGACAACGTCGTCGAAGTGCGGGCCACCAATGGCGATACCTTCCTTGGCGGTGAAGACTTCGACCAGCGCGTCATCACCTTCTTGGTGGAAGAGTTCAAAAAAGAAAGCGGCATCGACCTGATGCAGGACCGCATGGCGCTGCAACGCCTCAAGGAAGCCGGCGAAAAGGCCAAAAAAGAGCTGTCCACCGCCATGGAAACCGAGGTCAATCTGCCCTTTATCACGGCCGATGCCTCCGGTCCCAAGCACATGATGGTCAAGCTCACCCGGAGCAAGCTCGAATCCCTGGTCCACGATCTGGTGCAGCGGACGACCGAGCCTTGCCGCAAGGCCCTGGCCGACGCCGGGCTCAAAGCTTCCGAAATTGACGAAGTGGTCCTGGTCGGCGGCATGACCCGTATGCCCCTTGTCCAGAAGACCGTGCAGGAGTTTTTCGGCAAAGAGCCCAACCGTTCGGTCAACCCGGACGAGGTCGTGGCCATGGGCGCGGCCATCCAGGGCGGCATCCTGGCCGGCGACGTCAAGGACGTGCTGCTGCTCGACGTCACCCCGCTTTCCCTGGGCATTGAGACTCTGGGCGGCGTGTTCACCAAGCTGATCGAGCGCAACACCACCATCCCGACCCGCAAAAGCCAGGTGTTCACCACGGCGGCCGACAATCAGCCGTCGGTGTCCATCCATGTTCTGCAGGGCGAACGCCCCATGGCCTCGGACAACATGACCCTGGGCCGTTTTGAACTGACCGGCATTCCCCCGGCGGCCCGTGGCGTGCCCCAGGTCGAGGTCACTTTCGACATCGACGCCAACGGCATTGTCAACGTTTCGGCCAAGGACACCGGTACCGGCAAGGAACAGTCCATCCGCATTACGGCGTCCTCCGGCCTGTCCGAATCCGAAATTCAAAAGCTCATCAAGGACGCCGAGTCCCACTCCGAAGACGATAAGAAAAAACAAGCACTGATCGAAGTGCGCAACCAGGCCGACACCCTGGTCTACACCACCGAAAAATCCCTGACCGAGCTGGGCGACAAAGTTGACGCCGTCACCCGGGGCGAAATCGAAGCCAAGCTCAACAAGGTCAAGGAAACGCTCAAAAGCGAAGATGCCGACGCCATCAAGCGCGCCACGGAAGATCTGTCCCAGGCTTCCCATAAACTGGCTGAAAAACTCTACCAGCAAAAGGCCGAGGCCGGCGGACAGCCCTCCGGGCAAGAGGCCGGCGCAGCCGGCCCCCAGGGTAAAGCCGGTGGGCCTGATGAAGACGTGGTCGATGCCGACTACACCGAAGTGAAATAAGTTGCGCCAAGGCGCGGACTTGCTTTCGCGCCTCTTTACGCGTATCGGAAAGCCTGACCTGTCTTCGGACAGGTCGGGTTTTTTCTTGCCCCATCGGCCACGGCGGCCCGGCCGCCAAACCCCGGTTCGCCCATGAATGCCAAGATGCAATCCCAGCGCTTTTTTCCCCGCCTGACGGCAGGCCTTCTCCTGTGCTTTGTCCTGACCGCCCTGACAGGCTGCGGCGGTCTTTTTTCCTCACAACCGGCTCCGCCTCCGCCGCCTCCGCCGCCCGTGACGCCGCAACAGCCGACGACGCCTCCGCCTCCGCCGCAACAGCCGCCGACGGCCAAAAATTCCGTAGCCGTCTTGTTGCCCCTTGGTGGTCCGTTCCGGGAATTCGGCGGCAAGGTGCAACGCGGCATCAAGGCTGCCCAGGATGCCCTGGCTGCGGCCGGGACGCCCCTCGACGTCGTGGTCATCGACGCCACCCAGCCCGGCTGGGTCGATTCCCTGCGCGCTCTGCCCCCGGAAATCACCGTCGTCGGCGGTCCCATGCACCGTCTGACCTTAAAAGAGCTCGAAACGGCCGGATTGCTCCAAAGCCGCACGTTTGTGGCCTTTTTGCCGAGTCTGGGCGAATCCCGTGAAGGCATTGACGCATGGCGCTTTTTCCCGAGCGCCGACGACGAAATCGACGCCCTGCTGCGGCTCTCGTTAAACGACTATGGCATCACCCAATTCGGCGTTCTGCGGCCCGGCGACCGATACGGCCAGACCATGGGCGAAGCGTTCGGACAGGCTGTCAATCGGCTGAACGGACAAGTCACGGCCACCGGCGTCTATTCCCCCCAGGATCCCTCTGGTTGGGATTCCACCGTGCTCGACATGATTAAAACCGGCGGCGGACGCCCCGGCTTCGGCGCCGTGTTTGTCCCTGACGAATGGGCCAGGGCCGACCGCATCCTGCCGAATTTCTTCCGAAACAAAGTTGAGGACCTGCTGATCCTCGGCCCCCAGCTCTGGACCGAAGCCCTCTACCGGGCAGCGGCTTCCAAGACGCCGATCAATATTCAAAACTACCGTCTGGCCGTCTGCCCCGGGGCTTGGTGGCCGGAAAGCCAGGGCAAGGCCACCCAGGATCTGCTCGCCGCCATGCGCGCCGCCGGCAATGACCATCCCGAAATGTGGGAAGCTCTTGGCTACGACTTCGCCCGTCTGGTCGCCCGCATGGGCCGTCTGCCCCAGGGAGCCTCGCCCCAGGACGTCAGCGCCCGACTGGCCCAAGCCGCCACGGGTATGGACTTCAGCATGGCCCCGGTGTCCTATACGCCGGACGGCAAGGCCCACGTGGCCATGTATCTATTCCGCCCCTCAGTCACCGGCCCGGTGCTGCTTGATCCCGAAGGCTTCCGCCAACGCTTAAACGCCATCCGGCAAAAAGCCCTGGAAAACCCGGCCCCGGAAAACGAGCAATCCTATTCGACCAATCCTGCGCCGGCCGCCCAGCCCCAGCAACAGCCTGCCGCGCCTCGGCAGGCTCCGGTCCAGGTCCAACAGCCCCAGACCGCGCCGGTCCAGTCTGCGCCCGCGCAACCGACACAAACCGCGCCGGCCCAACCGGTTCAGCCGACCGAGCCGACGGCCCCGGTGCCGGCCCATCGGCAGACCATTCCGATTTCCTAAAGGGAAGGACGATACGCCCATGACCATACAACCTGAGGTGGTGGCCAAAGTCGCCAAGCTTGCCAAACTGCGCCTTGATGCCACCAAGATAGAACGCTTTGCCGGTCAGATGGACGGCATCCTGGCCTATATGGAAACCCTTGGCGCGGTGGATACGACCGGCGTGGAGCCGCTCTACAGCCCGGTCGAGCACGAAACGCCGCTTCGGGCCGATGTTGCGGTCAAGACCGCTTCCCGCGACCAGATCCTTGCCAATGCCCCAAAGACTGACGGCCAGTTCTTCGTCGTGCCGAAGATCGTCTAACCACGCAAGAAAACGATTGGGGCGCTGTCCCCTACCCCGTCCGGGGGGAGTCCCTCCCCCCGGCCTCCCAAAGAACGGGCGGATGGGGAGAGACGTTGTTGAGAGAAAGGATTTGTCATGTCCGAGATCGTCAAGCTGTCCCTGACAGCCGTCCGTGACAAGCTGGCCGGAAAAGAAATAACGGCTACCGAAGCGACGGAAGCATGTCTGGCGCGCATCGCCGCCACAGAGCCCAAGCTCAAGGCTATCCTGAACCTTTCGGCCGAGGCGGCGCGCGATCAGGCCAAGGCCATGGACGCGGCAGGTCCTCGTCCCGACCAACGGTTATGGGGCGTGCCGGTGCTTATCAAAGACGCCATTTGCGTCAAAAGTGCCCCGACCACCTGCGCCTCGAAAATCCTGGAAAATTTCGTGCCTTTTTACGATGCCACCTGCATCGAAAAGCTCAAAAACGCCGGCGCAATCATCCTCGGCAAGACCAACATGGACGAATTCGCCATGGGGTCGTCCACGGAAAATTCCGCCTACCAAGTGACGGGCAACCCGTGGGATACGTCCAAGGTGCCCGGCGGGTCGAGCGGTGGATCGGCTGCAGCCGTGGCCGCCGGCCAATGTTTCGCCGCCCTGGGGACGGATACTGGCGGCTCCATCCGCCAACCGGCCGCCTTTTGCGGTACGGTCGGTATAAAGCCTACCTATGGCCGGGTCTCCCGCTATGGTCTGGTGGCCTATGGGTCGAGCCTTGATCAGATCGGACCGTTGACCCGGACGGCTGCAGACGCCGCCGCCCTGCTTACGGTCATTGCCGGCCATGACCCCAAAGATTCCACGTCCGCTCCCCGCGACGTGCCCGACTTTGAGGCCGCCCTGGCCGGAGCGGTGGATTTGCAGGGACTTACCATCGGCCTGCCCGAAGAATACTGGGGTGAAGGCGCGGACGATGAAGTGCGGGCCGCCTGCCAAAATGCCATTGACGCCGCCAAGGGGCTTGGAGCCACGGTTGTCCCGGTGTCGCTGCCGCATACGCCCTATGCCGTCGCCACTTACTACATTGTGGCTATGGCCGAAGCGTCGTCGAACCTCGCCCGATTCGACGGCGTGCGCTACGGCTACCGCGATCCGCAGGCCCATTCGCTCCCCGATCTCTACGAGCTGTCCCGCTCCAAAGGATTCGGCCCCGAAGTCCAGCGCCGCATCATCATCGGCACGTACGTGCTGTCCGCCGGCTATTACGACGCCTACTACCGCAAGGCAGCCCAGGTGCGGCGGTTGATTCGTCAGGATTTCCTGGATGCGTTCACCAAATGTGATGTCATCTGCGGCCCCAGCTCCCCCTTTGCCGCTTTCCCTATCGGCCAGATGACCGATGACCCGCTTCAGATGTATTTAAGCGATATTTTTACGATTTCTTTAAATCTTGCCGGCCTTCCGGGCCTCTCCATGCCGGTGGGGCTTGGCAAAGATTCCGGTATGCCGATCGGCATGCAGCTTTTTGGCCCCGCCTTCGAGGAAGCGGCCATCCTGCGTACGGCCAAGGTTCTTGGCGGGGCGCTGCCGCCGCTGCCCGAACCGACCGGCCTCTAAAAAAATGCCGCAGCCTCCGACAATCAGGAGGGGCAACGCCCCTCCTCCCCCTTCCCCTCGGAGAAAAGATCCTTCAGCCCCCCTTGTTGTGAGGCGCCTATGCGTCTGGCCGTAGCCCTTTCCGGCGGTTCGGACAGCCTGCTCTCTCTCGGGCTTTTGCGTGCAGCCGGGCACGATCTTCTGGCCGTCCACGCGCATTTTTTGCCTCCCGATGCCAAACAACAAGCCCTGGCCGCAGCTATTGCCGCCGAATGCGCCCTGCTCAACGTCCCGTTTTTTGCCCTCGACCTTTCCCGAGAGTTTCGCACCCGGGTGATCGAACCGTTCATTGCGGCCTATGTCGCCGGAGAAACCCCCAATCCCTGCGCGTCCTGCAACAGGCGCATGAAGTTCGGCCTGCTTCTGGAAAAAGTCCGGGAACTCGGCGCACAGCGGTTGGCCACCGGACATTTCGCCCGCCTGGAGATCACGCCGGAGGGCCCGGCCCTCTTTCGGGGCGCGGATGATACCCGCGATCAAAGCTATTTTTTAAGTCTCGTGCCACCAGAGGCCCTGGCCCTGGCCCTGTTCCCCCTGGCCGATCGCCGCAAAACTGAAAACGCCGCCATGCTGGCCCACCTGGGACTGACCCCGCCGCTGCCCCGAGAATCCCGGGAAGTTTGTTTTGTTCCCGGCGACGACTACCGCGCCTTTCTGGAACAAAGCGGCGTGGCGCTGTCCGGTCCTGGCCCTGTCGTGCTCCCGGATGGCGCCCGAATTGGCACCCATCAGGGACTCTGGCGACATACGATTGGCCAACGCCGGGGACTTGGCATTGGCTATCGTGAACCGCTCTATGTCCTGGCCAAGGACGCGGCGGCCAATACCCTGGTTGTCAGCGGCAAGGCCGCATTGACCGCCACCAGTTGCCGCACCGAGCCGGCCAATAGGCTCGTGCCGCCGGCGGCTTGGCCCAAAGACGTCCTGGTTCAAACCTGTTACCGCATGCGGCCGCGCCCGGCTGCGGTTCTGTGCGATGCGGACGGTCGGCTTGCCATTACATTCAACGAGCCGCTCACCCGGCCAACACCCGGACAGGTGGCCACCATTTACGACGCGGCCGGACGCGTATTGGCTGGCGGCCGCATTGTGGACGCCACCGGCCCCCATGGGTGCAACGGTCCTGCCGTCTGAGACCCACCCAAGGATTCGCGATGCCCGCTCCAACGCTCCGCAATATCCTGCTTGATCGTGACGGCACCATCATCGAAGAACGCCACTACCTACACGATCCCGAAGCAGTCACCCTCGTCGCCGGCGGCGGCGAGGCGCTCGGTCGTCTGACCAGGGCCGGCATGCGGCTTTTTTGCGTCACCAATCAATCCGGCATCGGCCGGGGGTATTACGGCCCAAAAGATTTCGAAGCCGTCCAGAGTCGCTTGCAGTCCCTCTTGTCACCTTTCGAAACGCGCATCAGCGACACAGCCTTTTGCCCCCACGCCCCCCAGGAAGGCTGCGCCTGCCGCAAACCGGCGATCGGCCTTTTTGCCGCCCTGGCCGCCAAACACTATCTGACGGCAGCCGAAACTGCTGTCATCGGCGACACCGCTTCGGATATCGCGTTTGGCTTGGCCCTTGGCGCAGCCGTCACCATTCTGGTTGAAACCGGACACGGGGCCCGCGACGCTCGCCAACTGGGCCTGCCCGATCTCGATGCCCCATTTCTGGTTCTGACCACCCGCGCCCCCGGCTGGCCCCATGTACTGGCTCGGGATCTGCCGGCGGCGGTTGACTTTTTACTGACGCAGCATCTGGCCACGTCCGGACGCCCATGATCGCCAACGCCTTCCTGAATAAGGACTTTTCCTCCACCCCAACAATCCGTTTTCCCCAGTGCGCGTCTGCTCCCACCGGACCAAGGCCCTTGTGGTTCAGCTCTCGGAGTTGAAAAAATATGGCATGCGCGTATGGATGGCAAAATGGAGGCCGGCATGAACCAAACGCACCCCGACAGCTGGCGCAACAACTGGAAAAACATTGTTATCATAGCACTTATCATCATTGCGCTTGGGGAATTCGTGCTTTTGGTCCGCCGTCCTGCCCCGGAGTCGCCCACGACGACGTCCACCACCCAGAACCAGGCCGGGACAAGCGATTCGAAACAACCGGGGGAAAGCCTGCGCGTGGTCGGACTGGCCATGGACCCCGAACGCGGCCGTTATCTGCTCGCCGCCTTTGACCGCCCCGTCATCGGGGCCAAGGAAGGCAGCTCGCCGGTCAACGATCCCGCCGTTATCGAGCCGGCCATTCCGGGCAAATGGACGTGGCTTTCACCGTATATGTTGCGCTTTGAACCCAAGGACGGCTTTGCCCAGACCACAACCTATTCGATCAAATTTGTTTCCCAGGCGTTTTTAACCGCCCCACAGCAATTGACTGGCCAGGAAAGCTGGCAGGCGTCCTATGGCACCTTCGAAGTGGCCCGCTTAACGGCCCACCTCGAACCCGCTTCCGAAGGCGGGGCCATGGCTGTGGTTCGAGGCGAGGCCGCCTTTAACCGTTCCGTCGATCCCAAAGCCCTGGCCGACCATATCCAGCTCATTGATCCTCGAGATCCGGGCAACCCCGTAGCTGTCTCTTTGACCACGGCCTACCCTTCCAAAAAAATCGGCTTTGTGTCCGATCCCGTGGAAAAAACGCCGCAGCAGCGCGACCTCAAGGTTGTCATCACCCCCGGCGTGCGGCCGGAAAAAGGCGATATCGCCCTGGGCCGCGAAGCCGTGGCCGTCATTCCGCTGGTGCTCGATCCGCATCTGCGCCTGCGCGAGGTCAAAGCCGCTTCCGAAGAAGGCGCAGCGTCCATCCATTTCACTTGGTCCACGCCTGTATCCGCCACAGAGGAAACCGCCGCGCATCTTCGTATCGAACCTTCCATAGAGGCCTCGCTTGCCGCCGATGGAGGGGAACTGATTGCCAGCGGCCCCTTTGAACCGGGGCGGGAATATGCCGTCACTCTGGATAAGGGACTCGTCGCCGCCGACGGTGCGGTTCTGGACGCTTCGGAAACCCGTACGGTACGCATTCCCGATCTGGAACCCAGTGTGGATTTCAAGGATCAAGGGATGTTCCTGTCGCGGAGCGGCTATAAGAATCTGGCGGTCAAAAGCATCAACGCCAACACGGCGGAACTGACGATTGACCGGGTTTACTTTAACAATCTCTTCCCGCTGTTTTCCATGGACTACTCCGCCTTTGACGACGAATTCAGTGGCGGCAATCTCAATTCCAATCTGGGCGACCGCATTTTCAGCGACCGTATCCCGCTACGCTACAAAAACAACACGGCGGTGGATACGCCGCTCAACCTGGAAAAGTACATCCAGGGCCAGGAACCGGGCCTGTACCGGGTGGCCATGACGGTGCCCGGCAAATTTCAGGGGTTCCAACGCTTCGTGTTGATTACCGACATTGGCATTGTAGCCAAGCACGGCCAGGGCGATATTCTGGTCTGGACGGCTTCAACCGCCACCCTGGCCCCCATCCCCGGGGCAACCGTCCGCGTCCTGTCCTATCAAAATCAGGAATTGGCCTCGGGCGCCACTGATGCCCAGGGGCTGTTCCGGGCCAAAATCAGTCCCAAGACCATGACTGACAAACGGCCCTACCTGATTGTCGTGCAAAAGGGAGCGGATACCAGTTTCCTGCTCTATGATCGATTCCGGATCGACACGACAGGGCTTGACGTCGGCGGTGCGGTCATGCCCGCCACGGGCTACACGGCCTTTGTGTACGGTGAACGCGACATCTACCGGCCGGGCGAGACCTTGGAAGGGATGGCCGTGGTGCGCGACACCCGCCTCGGCGTACCGCCCTCCATGCCCGTCACACTCCGACTGGCCGATCCCCAGGGCCGCAAAATAGGGGAACAAGCCGCCGTCACCGGCCCCGAAGGGGCCGTCAGCCTCCGCCAATCCCTACCCGCTCAATCCCTGACCGGCCCATACACCTTGGAAATCGTAACCGGCGAAACCGTCATCGGCCAGTATCGATTCCAAGTGGAGGAATTTGTTCCGGACCGCATAAGCGTCAGCGTGAAAGCGGATGCCGTCTCGGCCGGTCCGGGCGAAGCCCTGCCCTTCTCGGTCAACGGCCGCTATCTCTTCGGCGCGCCGGGAACGGATCTGCCTGTCGAAATCCGGGCCCGGCTGGTCAAGGCCGCCTTCGCCCCCAAGGGATTTGAAAGCTACACGTTCGGTGACCCGGAACGCAGTTTTGAAGACACGGAGATCATGCAGGAAGCCGGCAATCTCGATACCGAGGGCAAGGCCTCCTTCGAAGCCGCCCTGCCGGACTCGCTGTCGCCGCCAGCCGCCTTGGAAGCTATTTTTACCGCCCGGGTACGCGAAGGCGGCGGACGCGGCGTCACCGGCATGGCCCGGATGCCCGTGCACGTCTACGCGGCCTATCCGGGATTAAAACGCCTCAAAAGCGATGCCGCCACGCCCGGCAAACCCATTTCCTTCGAATTCGTGGTGGTCACTCCGGATGGCAAGCTGACGGAAACCGAGGAACTGACCGCCACCCTGTATCGCGATACCTGGCAAACCGTCCTGCGCAAGACCCCGGACGGCTCGTTTAAGTACGAATCCGTACGCGATCCGAAAACTCTGGAAACCAAATCCGTGGCGGCCAAGGGGGGCAAGGGCAGCGTGAGCTTCACGCCACCGTCGTTTGGCAGCTACCGGCTGGTCCTGACCAATCCCGAATCCGGCGCGGCCTGCCAGTTGGAGTTTTATGCCGGTGGCTTCGGCTATTCCCCCTGGGCCGTGGAAAACCCGGCCCGGCTGGAGCTTAAACCCGACAAAACAGATTACGCTTCGGGCGAAACAGCCCGGTTCCAGGTCCGTGCGCCCTTTGCCGGCAAACTGCTGGTGGCCGTCGAAGGGGCCGGCATCCATGACGTGCAGCTCATTTCCATGCCCGGCAATACCGGCGAGATCCTCGTGCCGGTCAAACCTGAATACATGCCGGGCGTTTATGTGACGGCAACATTGGTCCGAAAAGTTTCGGACGTGGCTCCGGGCAGTCCGTCGCGCGCCTTTGGCGCCGCCCCTATGCTTGTGGACCGAGCCTCCGGCAAATTGCCGATCAACCTGTCCGCGCCAAGTGAAATGCGTCCCGGCGGCAAACTCACTGCCGAAGTGACCGCCGCTCCCGGCAGCCTTATTACTGTCGCCGCCGTCGATGAGGGCATCCTGCAACTCATTGCCCAAAAAACGCCGGATCCGTTCGCCTTTTTCTACGCCAAACGCCAGCTCCAGGTGGAGTCCTTCGACACCTTTGCCCTGCTTTTGCCCGAAGTGCCGCCGATTATGGGCAAGGCTCTGGCCGGCGGCGGCGATTCGTTGGAAGATCTGTCCAACTTCGTGCGGTCCCAAAGCCCGGCGGCCAAAACAGTGGCCTTCTGGTCCGGCCCGGTCACGGTCGGCCCGACAGGCAAGGCCCAGGTGTCCTTTGACATCCCGGAATTCCAGGGACAGGTGCGCCTTATGGCCGCCGGCATCTCGGGTCGGCATTTCGCCGCCGCCGAAGCCAAAACCCAGGTGCGCAGCCCGCTTGTGCTGCTGCCGTCCTTCCCACGCTTCCTCTCCTTTGGCGATGTGGCCCAACTGGCGGTCGCCGTACGCAACGATACGGGGAAAAATGGTTCCTTCACCGTCAGCATGACGGCCACAGGTCCCGTCCAGGTGGCGACGCCCAGCCAAAAGCTGACCATTGCCCAAAATGGGACAGCCACAGCCATCTTTCCGGTCACGGCCGGACAAACCGAGGGCATGGCCGCCTTCTCCGTTGTCGTCTCAGGGGCAGGCGAGTCCTCCTCCGATACGGCCCAGGTGCCGGTCCGTTCGCCACTGCCGGCCCGGACCTCGGTCCGTTCCGGGGCGCTCGAAACCGCCAGCCTGACCGTGCCGGAACTCACGTCCGGGGAATTCCTGCCCAACACCGCCAAACGGGACGTGACCGTTGGTCGTTTCCCGCTGATCCGCTTTGCCGCCAACCTCAAGTCCCTGCTCGCCTACCCGTACGGTTGCCTGGAACAAACCGTTTCACGAGCCTTCCCGTTGCTTTATTTCGCCGATTTGGCCAAAGCCCTCGATCCGGCCGCTTTTGAAGGGCAAACGCCCGCCGCCATGGTGCAATCGGCCATCCGGCGGGTCACGGGCATGCAGCTTTATAACGGCGGATTTTCCATGTGGCCCGGAGGCGACGAACCCCAACCCTGGATGAGCCTGTACGCCGCCCATTTTCTGGTGGAAGCCGGACAGGCCGGATATCCGGTCGACAAGGATGTGTTGGCCCAGGCCCTGTCTTTTGCCGGAACGACCGGACGCGAAGCGGACCTTGAAAAACCCGAGGGGCAAAAGCTGGCCGCGTATGCCCTTTTCGTCCAGGCCAGAGCCGGCCGGGCCGACATTGGGGCCATGGACAACATGCGCGATAACCATGGCAAAAAACTTCCGGCCGAAGCCAAGGGCCTGCTCGGCGCAGCCTACGCCGCCGTCGGCAACACTCGGACGGCTGATATTCTGGTGTCCGGACCGGTCCCGACCGGAGAACCTCGGAAGGATACCGGCGGTAGTCTCGATTCCACACTACGTGACAAGGCCCTGTATTTGTCAGCGCTTATCGACGCCGCGCCGGCGGATCCGCGACTGGGCAGTCTGGCTGTCGATGTCGGCCGTCTGTTCGAAGGCGAACCCTATCCATCCACCCAGGAAAATGCCTTCGCCTTGCAAGCCCTTGGCAAATTCTACGCCCGACAAAAGGCCAAGAAACCTTTTTCCGGCGTCCTCTACGCCGGTTCGGGCGTCCTGGCCGATTTCTCCAGCGAAAAAGTGTTGAGTCTGCGTGGCATCGGCCAAACCGGCGACCTTCGCTTTTCCGTGGACCAGGGATTCGAGCCCGGGTCCTGCTATTACGCCGTGCGCACGCGCGGCATCCCGGCCCCGGCGGCGTATGCGCCCCAAGCCGCCGGGTTGGAAGTCGAGCGGACCTACCTGACCCGTGAAGGCCTGCCCCTTGCCGGCAATACCGCGGCCCAGGGGGCCTTGGTGGTTGTCAAATTCGCCGTGCGGGCGACAGCCGGCCCGGTCGCCAACGTAGTGCTGGAAAATCTGTTGCCGGCCGGACTGGAAGTGGAAAATCCGCGTCTGGCCAACACCGAGCGCCTGCCCTGGATGGAGGCGGACGACAAAGCCGCCCCGGCCCATCAGGACTTGCGCGACGACCGGGTGCTCTTGTTCGCCGATCTGCCGGACAATGCCTGGCATGTGTATTATGCCCTGCTTCGGGCCACGACGACGGGAACCTTCACGTTGCCCCCGGCCCAAGCCGAGGCCATGTACGCCCCGGAATTGCGGGCAAGCGGCGCAACGGGCCAGTTTACCGTGACACCCGTCAGCAACAAGTAATCCTGCGGCCGATGGAAACATTTAAAAAACTGGTCACCACCTGCGTCCGCAACAATATCTCGGACCTGCACCTGCGGGCGGGCTCCGCTGCGGCCGCACGGAAAAACGGTCAGCTCCACTTTCAGCGCGATATCGTCTTTAGCGCCGAAGAGCTTGAAGCCCTGCTGCACGAGCTCACCACCGACCGTCAACGCCGGATTCTGGCCGAGCGATGGTCCGTGGACTTTTCCGCGCATTTCCCCGACGCGCAGATGCGCCTCAACGCCTTTCGGACAGCGGACGGCCTGGGAATGGCCATCCGTTTTTTGCCTTCGGCCATTCCGGATTTCGAGGCGTTAAACCTGCATCCGTCCTTGCGCGAGCTGTGCAGCCAGCCGCATGGCCTGATCCTGATCTGCGGCCCTACCGGCAATGGCAAATCCACGACCATTGCCGCCATGATCCGGGAAATCAACGAAACCCGCCCCTGCCACATCGTCACCCTGGAAGACCCCATTGAATACCGGTTCACTTCCGGCAGGGCGCTGGTGGACCAACGGGAACTCGGCGCACACTTTCCAAGCTTTGAGCAGGGATTGCAGGACGTGCTGCGCGAGGACGCCGACGTGATCGTCGTTGGCGAGCTCCGCGAGCCGGAAACCATGCGTCTGACCATCAACGCGGCCGAAGCCGGGCATCTGGTCATCGCCACGCTGCACGCCGGTACGGCCGAAGAGGCCCTCCTGCGTCTTTGCAACGCCTTTGCCCAGGACTCCCAGGATTTTGTGCGCTCCCAACTGGCTTCCTGCCTGTCCGCCGTGGTGGTGCAGCATCTCGAACTCCTGCCCCGGACAGGATTTCGAGTCCCGGTTCTGTCCATTGCCCGCAACGCTCCGGCCCTGCGCAATGTCATCCGGGAAAACCGCTTCAACCAGATCGAAAATCTCCAGCAAGCCGGCCGTACCGACGGCATGTTCACCGTCGAACGCTATCGGGATGAGTTTTTGGCAAAAAAAGCCCAACTGACCCCACCAACGCTGGTCTTCCGGGCCAGCCCGGCCACTGCGCCGCCGCCAATCCGGCAATACGACACCCCGCCGCCGATTGCCGACAAACACCGCCCGCCCGTCAGCCCCTCCCTTCCGGCCACACTCGCCGAGAAACCGGCAGAGCCTTACCGGATCGACGATGCCGTGCCCTTGGAGGAACTGGTGGAGCAAATGCGCAGACGGCAGTTGTAACGACCTCGTGACGGCGTCGACCAGTCGCTCCATGAAGCCGCCATTTTCTTATTGGCGGGTTGTGTCCTCATGGAGAATAAACTGATTTTTCCCCAGTCGCTTGGCTTCATACATGGCCTCGTCGGCCAGTTGCAACGCCCGCTTCAAATCCGGCGTGCAATTTTCGCAAATGGAAATCCCAACGCTGCAACCAATGTTATAGCCAAGCAAACGCACCTGGGCCACAAGGCGTTCGGCAATGGAGATGACCGCCGGACGCAACACCCCTTTGGGAACCGTCAGACAAATCGCAAATTCGTCCCCGCCAAGGCGTCCGGCCACATCCTGATCCCGGATGTTCGCCCGGATAACAGCTGCCGTTTGTCCCAAGATCCAATCCCCCCGGGTATGTCCGAACTGGTCGTTCACCTGCTTGAAGCCGTCCAGGTCCATGAACATGATGGCGAGGCCCAAATCATCCGCCTTCTGGCATTCCAGCTCCTTTTCGCTGGCCAGTTCCAGGAACAACGCCCGACCCGGAAGGTTGGTCAGGAGGTCGATCTTCGCCGAGACTTCGCGATCCTTGGCCACAAGCAGACAAGCCTGCACATTCTCCAATTCCCGGATGATGGTCCGTCCCTGAGGCGGTTCCACTCCCTCGGCCAACGCGGCGGAAGCCGTTGTCACCGCATCCAGATCACAGGCCAACCGCCGCGAAAGCCAATAGGAAACAAGGCCTCCGAGCAGCAGGCAGCCACCGCCAACCATACCGAATTTTATCAGAAGTTGTCGCAAGGCCGCCGAAAAGGCGTGCTCCGAAACACTGACCACCACCGTCCATTCCCAATCGCCCACCTTGGCCAAAGCCGTTTCAATCGCCCCATTATGGCTTCCCCCGCGAGCAAGAAAAATCGATAAATTCTGGCGAATAACCTCCGCCAGAGGCGCACCGATTTTGGACCCGACAGACACTTCCGGAGCATGACTTTGGGCAACGATATTGCCACTGCCGTCCATGATGAAAATAATCCAATCCTCTGGCAGTTGCTGCGTCGCCAGCAAGGCGTTCAACTCGGCGGCGGGCGCAACCGCGCGCAGGCAGTAACGGGGTTGCCCATGGACCGGCATGGCCACGCCAAGACTTGTCACCGGTTCGTTGGAAATGGCTCCTTGGAAAACCCCGGAGGCCAACGGTCGCCCGGTTTCGATAACATGTTTGGCGGAATCGGGATCAGCCGTATCCGGCAATTTCTCGCCAAAGGGACGCAGGGTATTGAAGAGAATTGCTCCATTGGCATCCACCAGGGCAATATCAATAAGTCCCGGACTGACCGGTACGAGCCGGGCCGCATGGTTGTAAACAGCCTGCAAATCACCGGTGCGGCCGGCTTCGCTCTGGGCAATGGCTTTTAGCAGAGAAGCCCGAACCTCAAGATGTCGCTCCAGGGTTCCGGCTATAGCGGTCACCCGGCGCGACAGGAGGAGACTCTCCAACTCGCGTTGGCTGCTGATCAGGCTTAGCAATGAAATGAAGGAAAAAATAATCATGGGGATAGAGGCCGACGCAGACACCAGCACGAGCCAGACACGAAAGCTGATCAGGGGGGAGGTGCGTTTCTTCATACAGCTATCCTCAGTTCAGGGTGTCAGCCCGCAGGAGATCGCCCCATTCCGGATTGCGTTGACCGCCTATAGGGACAACCCCGCCTTCTTTCTACCAGCAATCACTGCTTATGGGAAAAAGAAGTGCCCCACGGGGAGCTATGGGGGGGAAATTTCATTTTTTTTGCGTTTCGAGGCATTTTTTTGTTCCAGAAACGGCCCGCAAAATGGCTCCTAGAGGCATACCCCAGCCCCTACCCTTCAAAAGAGCCTTTTTCCCTGGTTTTTCAGTCCGCTCACGTGGTGATCTATCTCATTAAAATAAAAGTAAAAAAATGTTGTTTAAAAAAAATTTCAAAAACTTGTTGACGCATGGGGTCAAGGTGCGTAGATACCGTGTCTCGCCGGGCGGGCGGGTAGCTCAGATGGGAGAGCATCGGCCTTACAAGCCGAGGGTCACAGGTTCGAGCCCTGTTCCGCCTACCAGAGAAATGCGGGGTCGTAGTTAAGCTGGTTATAACGCCGGCCTGTCACGTCGGAGGCCACGGGTTCAAGTCCCGTCGGCCCCGCCAGAATCCAAAGGGATTATATCCCTTTAACGAACGCCGAAGGTTAACCCCTTCGGCGTTTTGCTTTGTGGAACGCGACTAGGATTTTCCATCCACACGTTTGCGCTTCATCCCTCTTTCCTGCCGTCCCCGCTCCCCCCTATGCAAATTCTCCTGTTGTGCTTTCCTGCATTTTTAGCACACCCGATTCCACCCCGTTGTCCCACAGTTCGCGCGAGAAGGTCACCACCATTACACACGAAACCAAAGTCCACGCCCAACCTTTTATTGACGTCTGGGCAGGACAAAAAAAAGCCCCCAAAAGGGGGCTTGAACAATCCGACGAAAAAAAGAGCCACTTACTCGCAAGCCAAACCAGCCAGAAGACCATCGGCCGAACGGTAAATCCGCTCACAGGAGCACTCAATCATACAATTGACCAGAGAATGGTCTGTATCGCCGGCTCTGCGAAAATCTGTTCGCAGTCCCCAAATCGGCAACCCTTTGGCATAGGCATAACCAATCTCCCAGGCCGTACCATCGTCCACCTGGGGGCCGTCCAGAAGAGCGACGACATGGGTGGCTGCGCCCAGGGCTTCATGATAACCTTTGAAAAGATACGTCATAGCCTCTTCGCCCAACGTGGCCAATTTGGCGTCATCAATCAAGTCACCGGGCCATGTGACCGTAGTACCTGGTATTTGACGCAGACGGTCGCGAAGGACAGAGAGGAAGGCGCGTTCCGCATGGGTAAACAGGGGGCCGGCTAGATAGATATGCATGGACAGAAGATACCCAAAGCGAAAAAAAATGAAAAGACCAGAGTGAAGGGTGACCTGAAAAATATGTTTCGCCGTTCGATTGCCGGGTTCCGGGTATGGCGTATCCGATGCAGCCCGCCCCTGTGCGTTCTGCACTGCAGCTTGTTTTGGACAGAAACAGCAAAAGGCCCGGCGGTTAACCGGGCCTTTTGCAAGGGAAATTCGTGGGGTGACTGATGGGACTCGAACCCACGGCAACCAGGGCCACAACCTGGGACTCTACCAACTGAGCTACAGTCACCACTTGAAGAACGCAGTTATTAGACCCAACCGATCTGCTCGTCAACATTTTTTTACCACCCTTGCTCATATCGTCCCCTCGCGCTATCGTCTGCCGGCATATCGACCTGCGTTTCTTGCCACTTCCACGCAACCCAGTTAAGGATCTCTATCATGGATAAACTGCGCATTCGGGGCGGAAAACCCCTGCACGGCAATGTTCGCATCAGCGGCTCGAAAAACGCCGCCCTGCCCATCCTGCTTGCCGCGCCCCTGCTGACCAAAAAAACCGTCATCGAAAACATCCCACGCCTGCGGGATATCCATACCACCCTTCAGCTGATCGAAATCCTGGGCTGCCCCTCCACCTTTACTGATGGCGTCGTCACCGTGGAACCGGCCCAGACCATCAATCCGGAAGCGCCCTACGACCTTGTGCGCACCATGCGCGCCTCGGTGCTGGCCCTTGGCCCGCTCCTCGCCCGCGCCGGTCATGCCCGCGTTGCCCAACCCGGCGGTTGCGCCATCGGGGCGCGCCCCGTCAATTTGCACCTCACCGCGCTGGAAAAGATGGGAGCCACCTTCGAACTCGACGCCGGATATATTGTGGGCCATTGCGACGGCCTGACCGGAGCCCAGATTCTATTCGACTTCCCCACGGTGACCGGTACCGAGAATCTGATCATGGCCGCCAGTCTGGCCAAAGGCACCACGGTTCTGGAAAACGCCGCCCGTGAGCCCGAAGTGGCTGATCTGGCCGATTTTCTCAATGCCATGGGAGCCAAAATCACCGGACACGGCACCTCCGTCATCACCATTGAGGGCGTATCTTCCCTTGGCGGCGGCACCTACAGCGTCATGCCTGATCGCATTGAGGCCGCCACATATATGATGGCCGCCGCCATCACCGATGGCGAACTCAATCTCGAAGGCTGCCCCTTTATGGAACTCGACGCCGTCGTGTCCAAATTGCGCGAAATGGGCCTGCACTTCGAGGCCACCAACGCCGGGGTGCTGGTGCGCCGCAGCGGACAACTTGTCGGAGTGGATGTCGCCACCCGGCCGTATCCTGGTTTTCCCACAGACGCCCAGGCCCAGATCATGGCCCTTATGAGCGTGGCGATGGGCGCCGGCTCGATCCGTGAAACCATTTTTGAAAATCGGTACATGCACGTCCAGGAACTGGTGCGTCTGGGCGCACAGATCCGCATCTCCGGACAAAACGCCTTCATCCGGGGCGTCCAGACCCTGACCGGGGCGCCGGTCATGGCCTCGGACCTGCGGGCCAGCGCCTCCCTGGTGCTGGCCGGATTGGCCGCCCGCGGGGAAACCCTCATCCAGCGGGTCTACCACCTGGATCGGGGCTATGAAGCCATGGAAATCAAACTGCGAAATGTCGGTGCGGATATCGAACGCATCGCCTAAAGGGAAAAAGGCCCCTCATGCCCCATATTGTCTCCACCATGGCCCTGACCGTTGCCCTCCTCAGTCTGGCCGGTCCAGCCGCGGCGTACGGAACCTTTTCCTGTGTGGCCCCGGACGGAAATGAAATTTGCGTCCTCGACACCGGCACCAAAACAGACATCTCGCCCACAGCGATGTGCAACAGTTCCTGCCCGGCCTGCGCCGGCCGTTGCGACGCGGCCCGACGCTACCAGCCCCAGACCGGGCGGTGGGCCAAAAGTTGGCAGGGAACCTCGGGTTTTTCAGGCAATAACAGCATGATTCCCGGGGCCAACCCCCAGGGCGACGCCCGAACCATTCTCCAGGATGGCCTGCTTGGCCCGGGCACCCCGCCAAGTCCGCCGATGGAAAATACGCGATCCAAGCCTTGACGGGCCGGATGTTTTCAGGATAATTTACCGCCATGCAATCTCGTCAAACCGCACAGAGCATCGTTTCTTTTGGACCGTATTATTATTACGGCTCTCGCGCTCGCGGCTTGGCGGGTGGCGTGGCCGTATAAGGCTGCACCAGACAAAACCGCCGACAGGGGCCGCGGGCAGAATGCCGGCGGCCCCTTTTTTATAAGCGGACGCCGGGTCCGGGTTCCGGGCGACAAACGCCAGGGAGATCCATCATGACTATCGGCAAAACCATCCGCATCGAACGTATCTTCAATCGCGACACCGGCCGGGCCATCATCGTTCCGCTTGACCACGGCGTCACCGTCGGGCCCATTGAGGGCATCATCGACATGCGTGAAACCGTCACCAACATCGTGGCCGGCGGCGCAAACGCCGTTCTCATGCACAAAGGCGTGGTACGTTGCGGCCACCGGGCCCGCGGCCGTGACGTCGGGCTTATTATCCACCTCTCGGCCAGCACCGCTCTGTCGCCCTACCCCAATGCCAAAACCCTCGTCTGCACGGTTGAGGAAGCCATCAAACTCGGAGCCGACGCTGTGTCCGTCCATGTCAATCTCGGGGACGAGACCGAAGCCCGCATGCTCGACGATCTGGGCAGAATTACAGAATCTGCCGCTTCCTGGAGCATCCCGGTCCTGGCAATGATGTACGCCCGTGGTCCCAAGATCAAAAATGCATTCGATCCCGACGTGGTCGCCCACTGCGCCAGAGTCGGCAACGAACTGGGCGCGGACGTGGTCAAGGTACCCTACACGGGCGATCCGGACAGTTTCGCCAAGGTGGTGGCCGGTTGTTGCGTCCCGGTGGTCATTGCGGGAGGCCCGAAGACCGACTCCCGTCGGGAATTTCTGACCATGATCGCAGACAGCGTGGCCGCCGGCGGCGCGGGGCTGTCCGTTGGCCGCAACATCTTCCAGGACCCCGATCCGGCCAGGCTGCTGGCGGCCGTCACAGCTATTGTGCACGGAAATGGCAGCGTCGATCAGGCGATGGAAATGTTGGAAAAGAAGTAGACAGAGAAAGAAGGGCGGAAACGAGGGGGACCGGGGGGGATGCGGCCGT